>Ga0209186_1000047_pt1 | contig 92811 bp, 73 predicted proteins | sample SidtaG_FD_187426 | JGI IMG/M metagenome (GOLD analysis project Ga0209186, IMG submission 187426) | Marine algal microbial communities from Sidmouth, United Kingdom - Sidmouth_Male2 metaG (SPAdes) (version 2) | ecosystem: Host-associated > Algae > Red algae > Unclassified | place: Sidmouth... | reverse complement strand
AGGAATACGAAAAGAAATTGGAGGATCAGAAATCTGAATTGGAGGATCAGAAATCTGAATTGGAGGATCAGAAATCTGAATTGGAGGATCAGAAATCTGAATTGGAGGATCAGAAATCTCAATTGGAGGATCAGAAATCTCGATTGGAGGATCAGATTTATAATATTGTAATCACCATGCTCAAAAGAAATGAGCACACAGTTGATGAGATTGCAAAGATCACAGGCACATCAATAGACTATGTAAACACAGTCAAACAGAAATTAGATTGTATGTAAACTGCGCACCAAGCAAATGACTTACTCGATATACCTATAGCAAGACAGGAAATTAATCACAATCACTAATCAATAATTATGACAACTGACTCAAGGCACTAGTAACACGTTTCATCGCCTCTACCAATTGCGCTTCGCTTGCGGCATAAGAAATGCGGATACAGTTGTCAGCTCCAAATGCACGACCAGTAACAAGCGCTACGTAAACAGTGTTGAGCAAATACTCGCAAAAATCATCAGCATTCTGGATCACGGTATCACCGACGGATTTGCCAAAGTAACTCGAGACATCAGGAAACACGTAAAATGCGCCTTGTGGTTCATTGACTTCCATGCCAGGGATCTCACGCAACATATTGATAACAATGTCGCGTCGTTTTAAGTAAGTTTCCCGCATGTGGTGAGTCGGTTTCATATCTGCTTGGAGTGCATAAGCACCAGCCATCTGACCAAAAGCAGTAGCGCCAGAAGTAATTTGTCCTTGGATCTTGGTGCAGGCCATAGCAATCCACTTAGGAGCGCCCATATAACCTAAACGCCAACCAGTCATTGCAAATCCCTTGGAAAAACCGTTGATAGTGACGGTGCGATCGTTCACCTGCGGAAACGCTCCGATACTAACGTGCTTGCCCGTAAAATTGATGTATTCGTAGATTTCGTCAGAAACGATGTAGAGATTGTCATGTTTGGCAACAAGGTTAGCAATAGCCTCCAACTCTTCATGAGTATATACAGAACCAGTTGGATTGCAAGGACTTGAGAATAGAATGAACTTGGTCCGCTCTGTAATTGCTGCTTCGATATCTTGAGGCGCTACCTTATAATCTGTTGAAATATCTGAATTCAGGATGATAGGGACGCCTCCTGCCAATTTCACAATAGCGCTGTAAGATACCCAGTAAGGGGCCAAGATGATGACCTCATCTCCTTCATTCAGCAAAGCAAGGGAAACATTAGCAATAGACTGTTTGGCTCCGTTAGACACGACAATCTGATCGATACCATAGTCGAGATTGTTGTCTCGCTTGAATTTTGTTGAAATGCTTTCCCGCAGCGCTACAAGCCCAGGGACTGGCGTATATTTAGTATGTCCGTCTTTCAATGCTTGAATGGCGGCTTCCTTAATATGGTCTGGTGTGTCAAAGTCTGGCTCACCAAGGCTAAGGCTAATAACGTCATTTCCTTTACCACTCAGGTCTCTAGCAAGTTGCGCCATTTTGAGGGTAGCTGATTCTTCCATTGCGATTACACGCGCGGATTCCATTACTTTGTTTGTCATTTCTATCATTTCAAACGCTTTTTTCCATTACGGAATTTTATCGTTTTTGTTAACTAAATCCTTTAAAATCGTCGATGGTTCGCCTGTCTTTTTTGGTCGGTCTTCCTTCGCCTTTCTCTCTAATTTCATTTTTTCCTTTACCGACAAACCAGTGTTTGAATTTATTCATTTCCGCTTCAGGAGTTAAATTTTCGTAACAGGGTTGTGCTAGGGTCGCGGAGACTCTTTTATTGATTAAATCAATAACTTTGAAGGTAAGATTGTATCCGCCTTTAACGACTGATAGTGTTTCTCCACCAACAAGGGAGTAGGACGGTTTTACTATTTTATCTCCTACTCTTACTTTTCCTGATTTACAAGCATCAGTAGCCATGGTTCTGGATTTGAAAATCCTGACACTCCACAACCATTTATCAACTCTTACTTTTTTGCCCATTGTTCTAGGAAGTAAATAGTTCGGATTCGAGTTTAGGATATTCCAATTTCATACCTTCAAGGGTTTCCAGTACAATTTTAGCGACGCAGTAATTTCTGTACCACTGTTCATCTGAAGGGATGATATGCCATTTTGGGTTATCACATTTCTTGAAGACATCGTTGTAGCAATCCATGTAGGCATCCCAGTGTTCTCTTTCCTTCCAGTCACCGTCGTTGTGTTTCCAGTTTTTCTCTGGTATGTCAAGACGTTCCTGAAGTTTCTCTCCTTGGCGCTCTTTAGACAAGTGTAGGAAGAATTTGAGGATGGTGGTTTTGTTGTCAAACTGGACTAGCTTTTCTAGGCTGTTTATGGCCTCCATTCTGTCAGCGACATGGTCTTCCGAAATCCATTTATGAACCCGTTGAATCAGCACATCTTCGTAGTGTGAGCGGTTGAAAATTTGAATCATGCCCTTCGCTGGCATTTCTTTGTGCACTCTCCATAGGAAGTCATGTGCGAATTCCTCATCTGTTGGTTTCTTGAAACTCTGTAGGTTGATGGCGTATGCTGGAATCGGACCAAACACCTTCCTGGTGACGCCGTCTTTGCCGCTAGAGTCCATTCCTTGCAGAACGACTAATAAGCTGTGTTTCCCTTGAGCGTACATTATATGTTGGAGGGCAGTAATCTGCTCCACCAATTTTTCGAATTTCGTTTTAAATTTCTTTTTCTCGGCGCCTTTAGGCGGTTTGCTTGAAATCTTTCTAATATCTGTCATAAGAGTGAATTTAGGTCCTCATTTTTGAACGTTTTACCAAGTAGGGGAGTAGTACTTGTCTGAATCCCTGATTGATATCCGCTTCTACAAAATCAATTTTATACTGTAAACATTTTAGTTCAAGGTCTTTTTTATATTTTACCATTTTTTCCTTGTAATAGTCCTTAACCTGATTGGATTGGAGTCTTATTTCTTCTCCTGTTTCCAGGTCAACGAACAAGTAAGGTCTATTTTCAAACTCAAAATCAATTTCCTTGCTTTTATCAACCACATGGAACAAAATGACTTCGTGCTTATTATGTCTTAAATGCTGCAATGCAGAAAATATTTGTTCTGGATCATCTGATTGCTCTAACATGTCGCTGAAAATAATCACCATAGATCGCTTGTGAATACTGTCGGCAATTTCGTGCAAAGCATCTGTTGCGGCAGTTGTCTTGTCTGGCATTGGATTCGCTAAAGCCGTGTCCAGATAAGTCAGCAATCTTTTGTAGTGTGTTGTACTGGATTTACAGCGAGAATGTTGCTCTATTTTATTAGTAAAAGTTGATAAACCAAAAGCATCTCGCTGTTTTTTGAGTAGATTCATCAAGGAAGCGGCCGCTAATGCAGAGAATCTTAGTTTGTTGACTTCTCCTTTATCTTTTGTTCCTGAATATGGGAAATACATAGAAGAAGAGCAGTCGATAACGATCTGACAACGAAGATTTGTTTCTTCCTCATATCTCTTGGAGAACAGTTTATCTGTTCTAGCAAATACCTTCCAGTCGATGTTTCTAGTAGAGTCACCGGGGTTGTATATTCTGTGCTCTGCAAATTCTACAGAGAAACCATGAAACGGACTTTTGTGTAATCCAATAATAAAACCTTCTACTACTTGTTTTGCTAGTAGTTCTAAGTTTCCAATTTGTCTTACATCGTAGTCATCAAATAGGCTCATATATTTTTATAATTATTTGCAAAGGTATAAATTTTACCCCTCAAAATCAATGCGTATCGTACGTTCCTTTAACGGAGTGTATATATGAGTAAATGCATGCACGATTAATTAATTGAAAACGTGCGTTTTATTTGCCTTCTTGCCTTAAAATTACTAAGGGATTTCAATTTAATCTAATATTGACTTTTGCGACATTTCTTTTAGCTTGATAGCGACAGTATTGAGTGGTTGTGGCTTGTAGCTAAATAAATAAAAAGCCCTTATCAGTAGCGTGATAAGGGCTGTGCTATCTTTTGTATTGTTAATTATGATACTAAAGCATCAATTTTCTTTTGAAGTGCACCTTTAGACGTAAGTCCAATTTGCTTATCAACGATTTCTCCTTTTTTAAGGAATAGGATAGTTGGCAGATTTGTGATGCCGTATTTCTGAGAAATTTCAGGATTGTTGTCTACATCCACTTTTCCTATAAGTGCTGTTGATTCATTTTCTTCAGAAAGCTGGTCAATAATAGGAGCAAGCATTCTACATGGTCCACACCAAGCTGCCCAAAAATCAATAACTACTAGTTTTTCAGTATCTACTGCTGTATCTTTGAAGTTGTTATCTGTTAATTCTAATGCCATTTTGTAAATTTTGTAATTTTATTAAAGTGTAATATTATTTCATTTGTAAAGTTACTGTTTGAATCTAATCAAAGTTGTCGCGTAGCAAACAATAATGTTCATTAGATTCACATATTAATCAATAAAAATCAAGCCAATTCTTAAAAATGATCCTTTTTTATGCTATTTAACAGGTGATTTATACTAAAGCGTGTACAATTTGTGTTAATTTCTCTAGTATCTAGTTAAAAAACTCTACTTTTGAAGGTATTATGGGTAACTACCTATTACTGCTAGACTATTAATTGAATGAATTCAACTCAGTTGAAATATTTTCTGACAATTTGTCATACATTTATCCTGAGTACGCTAATTGTTCCATCCGTTTATGGACAATATGATCAAAAATATACTCCAATCATATTGGAAGGGTTGCCTCCAAAGGAATTTATTGCAGTTGGTATAGAGCCTGCTGAAATTCTTTTTACAATTTCAAGTGATGAAAAACAACGGGAAGAAATTAGTTTTAATACTGTTTCTACTTACAACCTAAGACAGTTGTTTCTTAGTGGCAATATTTATTATAATGATGATTGTTCGAAATATGTGAGTCAAGTTGTTACAAAAATCTCTCAGGCAGCCAATATCAAAATCCCATTCAGAGTATTTGTAAGTCGTTTTCACCAGCCCAACGCTACTGCTTGGAATGATGGGACGATTATTGTAAATATTGGATTGTTGGCTTTATTGGAAAATGAAGATCAGCTTGCTTTTGTTTTGGCACATGAAATGGCCCACGTGATCCGAGAACATCCTTATCAGCAATATGTCCATAAACTAAGACTCAGAGAAGTGCAAAAACGGGCATTAGATAATAAAAAATCCACCATTTCCTACTCCTTGAAAAATGAGTACGAAGCAGACAGAATTGCGATTGACTTCCTTACAAATGCAGGATACGACCCGAGTAAATCCGCAAAAGTGTTTGACCTTTTAATATACAAAGGTGTGGAATACGATACGCAGTTGCCGCTCGCCTTGTCTTCTTCCCGATTAAAACTGACTGCTGCAAACTCTTGTAAGAAAGGAGACTACTCAACGTTGATGGAAGGATATAACACTAAGGAAGATGAAACTTCTAAGGCACTCATTCAGCGAAAAGAACGATTCATTGAATTCTACAATCGTAATGCAACTGAAAGCAATTCACCAGTTATTGGAAATAAGGAATTTGACAAAATAAAGCAAATCAGTCAATTCGAATTAGTAGGAAATACCTTTATTTCCTCTGATTATATCAGATCAATCTGTTATGCACTTCGACTTTTGAAACAATTTCCAGATAATGAATTCCTTAGGGAGAAGCTCACCGAGAATCTATTTTACGTGGCGTATTATCATAAAGAACAAGAAATTGAAGATGTGTTCTTTGACGCTGGTCATATTGTCGATCCTGATCTAGCTGGAATTTATTGCTTACTCAATCAATATGCTGTTAATGATTTGCAAAACCTGATTCTGGGCGTTGCGGAAGATCAATTAAAACAGTTTGATAAGAATGAGGAAATTTTAATAACATTGGCCAAAATTTTAGAACTCTATAATGGACTGCAGAATAGCAAACCTTACTACAAGAGCTATGTAGAGTTGTTTCCTAGCGGAAAACATGCGATATTTGCAGAAACGAAATTGGTAAATTGATTGTAGGATGATTCCAAAAATAAGTAGGTATACTGTTTTGATGATGGTAGTCGTCATTTTTCTGCTTCAAGGGTGCCGTTCAAGCTTGAAGGTTGAAAAAGGTTTTAATAACCTACAAGGCCCTAAACTAACCAAAGTGGTTAGCATAAGTCCTGATTTTGAAGTCATTACCAGTACCGCTCGAGATAATCCAAGACACTTTCAATTTTATAAGAAGGCGGAGGAGGATTTCCTAGCCGCGATTCACGAAAATGCGGATCGACTTAGTATTGAAATTGAAGTCATCAACGAAACTAAATCCTTGAATGTTAATAGTGATTTTTACAACACCCTAGCACCTCTAAAACAAGAGATTTTGAATGCGGCCTACATGCAGGAGTTTCAAGGAGGTAATAAAAACAGTAGACTAAATGGTATCTACCAATTCAAGAAAAAACCAATAATTTCATCTGCTTATTCGTATCTCGCAAAGGAATATGCTACGAACTATTTTGCTGTTCAAGGTATCAACATTCATAAAAAACCTAGAACTAGTAATTTTTTATTGGTAATTTTGTTCCCACCCTTGGGTTTATATAACTTAGCTCATATTGAAACGGACCTTTACTACTACAATATTGTTGCTGATGTGAGTAAAGGAGAAATTGTTCATAAAGAACTAAGAAAAGTGGCGCAGTCAATCAATAAATCTACGATTAATGCCATGATTTATGATAGTTTTAAATTAATGATAAAGTGAAAGGTTTGCTAATTATATTGTCTTTTTTGAGTTGCCTTTCCATGACTGGCCAGTCTGGATATTTAGGTAAACGATTCCTGCTCAAGACTGATCTAGCAACTCCATTGTTGGACAAAGGAATCGGGGGAGAATTTGAAGCAGTAGTCTTAAGGAATTTTAGTGTTTGCTTGAATGCTCGTACCTCTAACAATAGATACGCACAATATCTTGAAGATTACCGATTAAGATATGGCGAATATCCAAGCGAACTCGCATCGATCAAAGATTTTCAAGTCGGATTGCATTTAAAGTATTTCACCTCGAAAGCTATTCCTGCACCTAAAGGCGTCTACTGGTTTGGTGGCTTTAGTCTTGGGAAAGCGAATTTGGTGTGGAATGAGTACTTCCATAACAACCTATTTCCCGATCAAGAAGAGTATTTAGTGTATAGTGAAAACGGTATCCTTACCTCTAATGTTGATCTAGGATTTGGATTTCAAGAGATAGTCGCAAAATTTATTGTTCTTGACTTTTCTGCTTCGGTTAATTACGGTACACTCCACTTAGCCAGTTACAAAAGTAGTTGTACAGATTGCGAATTCAGTCCAGCTGATTTCATGGGAGAATATGGTCCCAACTCTTTTGTCCTTAGTCGCAGGTCTTCCAGCAATCCTGGGGGAATTGGCATCTCACTAAAAGCGCAAGTCGGATTTTTATTGTTTTAAGCGTTCAAGTCGAATTATCCCCCAGCTAAAATAGTCATTACTAATTCCTTGGTCAGCGGTTGGCCTGCCGCTTGTTTTTTAATCTCTGCAAAGGGGAATCTGAAGGCGCAGCCACCTTTCCAGGCTGAACACCCATAAGCTGTTTTTCCTTTTACGATATTTCCCTTTTTACACATCGGGCATGGCGGATTATTTGAGGCTTGACTTTCGATCCGACTCTCTGTTTTTGTAGGAGGAACCACTTTTGCCTTTGGTTGTTCCAACACCATTTCGAATTGATCGTTAAAACGGATTAATCCATTAACTTTTTTCGTGCCGTCTTTGAATCCTTTTAAGGAAACAGTACACCCCTTTTCTAGTAGACGAAGCAACTGATTTTCAGATATCTTCTTTTGCATAAATGTAAATGGTAATCGGAAGGTGCATCCCGCTTGCCACTGCGAACATCCATAGGCCGAACTTCCTTTCAACAATTTCCCTTTTTTACATTTAGGGCAATAACATTCAGTCACAGTAGCCTTTTTCGTTGCTTTTTTTGTAGTTACTTTTTTTGATGACGACTTATTTTTTGTAGTTGCAGTATTACGATTTTTTTTGCTGTAGCGTCCTGGCTTATCCGGGATAGCAGAAACATCTATTTTTGAGATAGCATTAGACATTCGAACTTCGGTAACCAAATCGTCTGTCATCTTTTTCATTTCTTCAATGAAACGAATAGTGTTGTACTCGCCAGCTTCTATCAGTCTCAGCTTTTTCTCCCATTGACCAGTCAGTTCTGCCGATTTTAGCAGATCATTTTCAATAGTATCTATAAGTTGGATCCCCAGATCAGAAGCCATAATTGTCTTTTTGCTACGGTAGGCATATCTTCTTTTGAAGAGTGTTTCAATGATATTTGCCCTTGTCGACGGTCTACCTATACCATTTTCTTTCATCAGGTCGCTGAGCTCCTCATCCTCTATTGTTTTTCCTGCGGTTTCCATACCACGTAGCAAGCTAGCATCAGTGTAGTACTTAGGAGGTTGGGTTTTCTTTTCTACCAATGAGGGTTCATGAGGTCCGGTTTCTCCTTGCACAAACAAGGGTAAAATTTTCTCTACTTCCTTATCGTTATCGGTGTCTGTCTTTGGCGTTTTCTTCGCCTTTGGGTATACGACTTTCCAACCTGGATCTTCGATTTCCTTACCTTTTGCCTTAAACTGGAAGCCTACCGTTTCGCCGATTACTTCCGCATTATTTACTAGACATTCGGGGTAGAAATTAGCAAGGAATCGGCGGACGATTGCGTCATACACTTTTGCTTGGTCGCCATTCAAAAAAATCTCCACTCCTGTTGGAATAATAGCGTGGTGATCGGTAACTTTTTTATCGTTGAATACCCTTCCTGTTTTGCGGATTTTTGCAGCAAGTAGCGGAGCAGTAAGCTGACTATACTTACTTAATTTACTGAGAATACCCTTTATTTTAGGATAGACATCATTTGGCAAGTAAGTCGTATCTACTCTAGGGTAGGTGACCACTTTTTGCTCGTATAATTTCTGTACAATTTTTAAGGTTTGATCAGCTGACAAACTAAATCGTTTGTTGCAATAGACTTGCAGACCTGTTAGATCAAACAACTTTGGTGCGTATTCTTTGCCCTTCTTCTTTTTAGAGGATATAATAGTAAACGGCTTGTCTGTTATTTTTTCTAGTATGGTTTGTCCTTCTTCTATTTTTTGAAATCGGCCTTTCTCGTATCGGAATATCGTCCCCCTGTAAGTAGTTTCCAGCTCCCAAAATGGATTAGAAACGAAATTCTCAATTTCTTTGTGTCGTTTGACTAGCATTGCAAGTGTAGGGGTTTGCACCCTACCTATAGATAGTACTTGTTTTTGCCTGCCGTATTTCAATGTGTAAAGACGTGTTGCATTCATGCCTAGTAGCCAATCTCCAATTGCCCGAGCGCTTCCAGCATGAAATAATTTGTCAAAATCACTTGATGGACGAAGTTTTGTAAATCCATCTTTTACGGCTTCTTTAGTCAGAGATGATATCCAAAGACGGTCTACTTTTCCAGTATATTTTGCCTCTTTGATGACCCAACGTTGAATCAATTCTCCTTCTTGTCCTGCGTCTCCACAATTAATAACTAGAGATGCCTTATCAAACAGTTTTTTGATGACAGCAAACTGTTTTTTTACACCAGAATCTGACATCAGTTTAGTTTGAAACTTTTCAGGCAACATGGGCAATGAATTCAAATCCCATCGCTTCCAGGATAGTTGATAATCATTCGGACTGAAGAGTGTACAGAAATGACCGAATGTCCAGGTCACTGCATACCCATTACCTTCAAAGTAACCGTCCTTGCGGCTGTTTGCTCCTAGCACATTGGCTATTTCCCTTGCAACGGATGGCTTTTCAGCGATACAAACTTTCATGTTGATTCTTAAGGTTTTATGCTAGACATTGGAGAAAACCGATTGGAGTTCCCATTTTAGAATTAGCATAGTTGTCTATTCTGACAGAACACATAAAAGTAAAAAGGAACAAGCAGTTATAAAAATATTGTTTTAAGGAGTTTCTAAATTTTTCTATTTTATTAATCATTCACCCCACCAACTCCAATTTGAAGTCTTTTCCAACAACAGATCGTTAGTCGACTACCTTCTTGTCTGGTCTCATTTTCTCCAAAACTTAAATCGGCTTTGTTTTGTGTGGTCCTTAATCCACTTTCCGACTTGCTGTTGACTCATGTTTCGGAGCTGGGTTTCCGTAAATCCCAATTCTCTAAGGCGGTTATTCAGATTGACTAATATGTAGTCTGTTTCTTCCGGAAATCGGTTGAGGATGTCCTTATATGCACGCAATAAATCTGGGCGATCAACTTTGGCCAATGCTTGAATACCATATCGCACAATAGTAGTAGAGGAGTCTGAAAGAGCTTTGATAAAGATGTCTAAATACTCTGTTTTATTCTCAAGTTGACTCAACGTATAGAATGTTTGCTCCCTGATAGCTAGAGTTTGATGTGAAGTTAATGGAATTAGAAGAGATTCATACTTATAATTTGTTCCTTCCAATACATAGGTACAAAATCTCAGTGTTTCAGCATCCTCTATTCTATGTAGATTTTCCTTAATGTAGGGCAACCATTCATTATATTTGTCTTTAGCATACCAGAAAACAAATTGAAATACGGCCAACAAATCTGTAGTCCCCAATTCTGTTAAATAAGGTTTGGCGTATTCACTATTACTTTTGAACAATATTCCTAGTATACTTCTCTTTATTTCTGGATCGGTGGCATTCAAAAACTCTTGATCAAGGATTTTGTAAGAGGCTTGGTCAACTGTATCTATATGATGTAATCCTTGCAAATAACTCCTTTTGTAATAGGGATCCCCATTTAAATAACCATCGATTAGTTCCTTGGTAGATCCACTGCGGTGAAATCCAAACCAGGCAGCATTTTCAGCTAGAAGCTTACCAGAAATTACTTCATCAAGCCACCGCTCGTACCAATCTAAGAAATTGGCCTCGTAGCTAAACATTGGACGGTTTAAATCTATGTCTAAGTTCACTACTTTTCCTTTGTGGGGACCATTCAAAACAATGGCATTCAAATAAGTACAACCTTGCGAAAGGATCGGCAGTATCCCACCATATATTTGCTGCAATTGCTGATCATATACTTCATCCGAAGTGTCATCATGTTCTGCCACCTCAGTTATTTCTTTCCACTCTTTTGCTGATAATTTTGGGTGGATTTTAACTGATTTCTGAAGACTTATTTTTGGATCTTCACAAAGTTCCTCAAGGTAATTGCCAAATGCGTAAACTCCGTAGTTGGGTCCTGCGGCATTTGACTTGCCTTCAGTACCACCATTCCCAATATGTAGGACGAATGCCTTGTAACATTCGGGTAGTTCTATGTTGTACTGACGTTCAAACGCTTCGACTTCAGTTATGGTGACTGGATTACCTATTTTATATTGATGACTTCTTGCACCAAACACCTTGAAAGAGGGGTCTGTCTTTGCGGCTAATTTAAGCTTTTCAATTATTCGAGTTATTTGTTTGTTGAATTTCATGTTTTTTAGGAAAATGTACTATTATTTATAATTCTAAATACCTAATTAAACTGATTGAATTGAAAATAAGTTCCCCATCCAAAGCTTTTTAGTTGGCGCAAAACTATAAGCTGGGTTAAAAATTGATTACTCCTGACTTAAATTTATTTGTAAAAAGCAAATGTTTGTCTATATTGATTAATCAATCAAGGTTCCTCTCTTATTTTGATTAGAAATCAAAATTTAACACAAACTAACCTAAACTATTATGCCCAAGCTAAGAACTAAACTCGTACTATTTTTTCTATTGATCTTTTTTGTTCACATTCTAAATGCTCAAATCAATAATACTGAGTTTCAAATTGACTACAGCCCAGCCCAGATTGATGTCTGTCAGAGCACCTCTAACTCTGAAGTTTCGGTTCTAGCAAAGGATATCGGACTTTCTAGTTTTGAAATTACGATTGGTCTACCCCCAGGTATATTATATGAAGCGGGCAGTATCAGCATCGTGACTTCACCCCTAGGATATGCTGCAACAGAAGTAAACATTTCAGATCTTTCAAACCCAGTGTTTAGTATTGACAATGGCAGTGCCTGGAATGCTGGTGATGAAGTAGTTTTTACCATTACACGTTCAGCAAGCTGTGATGCAGTTGATCATAGTCTCAATTCAGGAACCTTTAAGGAAGAAGTTTATGTTAGTTACAATGATGGTGGAACTCCCAAAATAGATTCAGATACCGATCCTGCGGTTAATTCCTATCAGGTAAATTATGGTGTTTTAAGTATTTTGCCAATTGCCACGACCTTCTCAACTGTAGGCACCTTTGAAACCAGGGATGTAGTCGTTCGTCAAGGAGGATTGGGCTGTTTATCAGAATATGAGCATTATGTAGTAGTGGGTAGAGATTTAACAAATTATAATCTTTATTTTAATGGTAGCTTGCTTACGCCATTCAATGTGGCTCCTAATGGATCAACAACAGCAGATACCTTATTTTACGATATCGATATGAGCCTTGCCCCCTTCAACGCTGTAGGAAATGCAAACGGCTGTTTCGATAACGGGGAAGAGATGCTGTACGTAGAAACTTTTCTGATTAGTGGTTGTGATGATGCTTCTAGTTTTCATCATTCCAATTGGGGGTGTAATTCGAATATTTGTCAAGCCTCTGTGCCTCAAGAAGGTGTCGTAAATATCTCCAATGGTGTACCTGACATTAAAATGGTGCCGATCTCAAAGCCTACCGCCGATCTTTGTGAGTTAATTACGTATGAAATGCTGATTACCAATAATGGTGTTGAGACCAATCCTCCAGGTGGTGCAGTTGCTACTGATTTTGCTATTATCTTTGGGCTAGGAAGTAATAATACTCCGATCTCAACGCCAGGTCAACCAACCACTTGGGGTTCAGCTTGGAACAATACGCGTAATTGGAATAACTTCAGAATTAATGGATATCCTGTATTGGATTCAGCACTACTATCCATTATAACTAATAGAGGTACTGCTAGTTTCCTCCCTCCCAATTATTACACGACTAACCCTGACGGTCCTGGAGGCTTGGATGACATAGATAATGATGGTTTCTTCGATGATTTACCTATTGGTGACACCCTGATTGTGAGTTTTGATTATTGGATCACGCCTAAAAATTTGGTTTGTGATGATAATATTAACGATTATATGTACTGGGAGCATTTGTATTTTGATATTACTTGGGAAAATCAATGTGGTCAGCAGGCACCATCTAAACGAGTTGACTTGAATTACTCTAATATCATAAAAGATTACAGAGATCCCACCAGATATACTGGTCCGCTGGATATTGGCGATGGCGATGTTTTTACAGTTGATCTCTATACCTACTTAAGCATTTATGGGGCCAACGCGCCCAAATGTAACGGACAACCTATGTTAAATAGCCAATCTTCAGATTGGACTGTTACGCTAGATTTGCCACCTGGGGTTTCACTAGGACCTAACCCACAACCCAACCCATTGCATGTCAATCTAAATCCTTCAATTGTTCAGGTTGGGAATCAAATCATCTATACAATTGACAGGTTTGTTCAAAGTAATTATCCTATTGAATTACAATTCGATTGTGCTTCGAGTATTGGCAATGTAATCAACATTCCTGTCACTACTCATTATTCTTGCTCTAATAGTAATGGAGATATTTGCTGGGAAGCTGATATGCATTGCCATGATTTGTTAATTGCTACGCATTGTGGTGCGCCTTGTACCGGACCTGTTACTACAGATTTTGATGCGAAAAGAACTACACCTGGATGGACAGATTCCTACATGACGGACCAAGTAGATTTAGAAAATGGAACAGGGTATAATTTGGACTTTTATTTTCCTTTTGATACTATGAATATCAGCAGCGGATGTATTATATCTGATACAGCGCTAACAGATTTACAATATAGGATTACATATTCCAATACTGCCAAAGGAATTGATCAAATTAAATTATTAGATGCTTCAATTGAAATTTTCGACATTTCTTCAGGAACCATGCATAGCTTCCCAATTACTAATATACCTTCTCCAATAACAACAAGTGCCAACAATTTTAGTTTGACGTTTGACTTAAGTCCATTTAATCAAATGGTGAGTTCTACCTACTTATACGGAGGCGATCTATCTAATCCAGGAGATTATTCAAGAGATAGTATTCATGTGTCTGCAAATTTTGAAGTTGCTGGTGATTTTAATGTCAATGTACAATATCAGATGACCAATTTTTCAGGAGCTTATTTTACGTTCAATCAAGATGGAGATACAATTCAATGTGATAAATATAATGATCGCGCTTCCTTTGAACGGGCCAGATTGAGATCTGGAGCCATCGAAAAAAGCTTTGAAGGGTGTGAAGTCAATTATGCTCCGTTTTTATTTTATCAACTGACTGCAAGTGGAGATAATTATCCAAATGAATACCGACCGCCTTATAGGTTGGATTCGTTCAAAATCAATATTCCTCCAACTTTAACTTTTACAGGAAGAGCAGATATCAGGAACACTGAAATGGGAACTATCACTAACATACAAACAAATTTAGTTGGAAATACGCTTTGGCTTTACCCACCTCCAGGATGGCGTGATATTGATAAAAAAGCATCAGATTATGGCGTTTTCTTTGTTGGATTTAAAGCGACCTGCTCCACTGCAGCAATAACAACAATTACCTACGAATGGCATGGAAGTGAATTTTTCTATCACCCTAATCCAGCAGTACATAGTCATTTTGAAAAGAGCTTTACACCACAAAAATCGTATTATAATCCACCAACGTTCAGCATACAAGCCAACAACCCCAATCAAAGTGGCGTCAGACAAGAGGTTTCTTGGGATGTGGACATCTGTAATACAACTTCGTTTGCGAATGTCGGGTTTAACTGGTTGAATATCGAGAATAATCCTAATGTAGTTATCACAGGTATTGCCGAAGTCGCAGGAGGCGTAGAAACACCATTACCTTACTTGGTTAACCCTGATGGGATATACGTCCAATTTGGGAGCCTAAACAGTATAGAGTGTAAAACAGTTCGAATCACAGCGGAGTATTCCGATTGTGGTGTTCAGACTATAGACGTTGGTCACAACTGGGACTGTGATAGCTATCCTAGTAGCCTGTCAGTAGATGATCCTACATGTTATTTAATAGAAACGCTGACTATCAATCCTCAACCAGCACAGGTTCAATTAAGCATTATTGATCAACCAAATACCATCAGCCTTTGTTCGTTACTAACCTACGAATTAGAAATCAACAGTGCTCAGTTGGCAGATATTGTTGATCCGAATTTCTCAATTTTATTTAATAACGCTCCTGGTATAACCGTTAATAGTGTTTCCTTCGAATATCCTGCGGGATCAGGCAACATTGAAACTTTAAACGCCACGGTAAGCACGTCTTCACTGTTTTATGATTTGAATGACCATACGGCAATTGCAGCGAATACTGGAATAAATGGAACCATCACCGCAACCAATCCTGATGATAGAAAAATCTCGGTTTCCATCTCGCTAATCACTGATTGCGATTTCGTTTCAGGTTCTTCTCTTAGATTTCTGGTAGGAGGCAGTCAGCCTTGTGGTGACCCAGCAATTGGTGATCAAACTGTGTTGATATCTGATAATCTGGAAATTCCTCAAGCGCAGAATTTATATGACGCCAATGTCTCAATAACAACAAATGCCTTGAATACCGTATGTAATTCATCATCTCAAATAGATGTGCAGATCTTTATAACGGGTGGTAGTACTACAGGCTCAGATTCTTCCTACTTAACCCTTCCTATAGGCACAACGTTTGATACTGGAACTTTTAGCTGTACTGCTTCTGCAGGAGTTTTCTGTCCCACATATACCGTAACTACAGTTAACGGTCAAGACATATTGGTCATGATGATTCCATCAGGAATGAATTCAGGAGATATTCTTGATTTTAGTTTTGAAGTAACAGCTGATCAAACCATCTTTTTACCAGGAGATTCACTGGAAATCCTTAATACTACGGATTTAAACAATATTGCTTGTGGTAACAGCTTCTGTAGTAGCATTAGTGCACAAACAGGATATGGAACTGCGGTTATTGATATCGATCGTACCCTTACCGCTTCCGTTTCTGGGAGTGCACCAGTAGTCTGTTTTGGTGAAGGTAGTGGATCCGCTACTGCAACTGCGACAGGAGGAAACACCCCTTACACTTATCTTTGGAGTAATGGGACTGTTAATGGTACAGCAACTGGACTCTTAGTCGGCAACTACTTCGTAACAGTCACGGATTCTAAAGGTTGTGAGTCTGTCGACTCTGTTTATGTGAGTAGTCCTGCCGCTATCGGGATCACCCTCCTACAAAATGACCTGAGTTGCAATGGAGCCAATGATGGCGTTATCTCTGCTTCTTCAATTGGTGGTACTCCTGGATACTCTTACCAATGGAGTACAGGTGCAATCACGCCTGTAATTTCGGGAATCGGTGTTGGTACCTATATAGTTTCTGTAACTGATGCCAATGGTTGTATCATGACAGCATCTACAAACATCGTGGAGCCTGATATCTTAGGTTGTAATATTCTGGTCACAGATGCCTCTTGCAATGGTTATAAGGATGGATTGGCTACTGCTATGAGTTCAGGAGGAACTCCCGGGTATTCCTATTTATGGGGATCTGGAGCCTACAGTCAGACAAATCAAACAGCTTATGGGCTTGGTGCCGGTACTTATGATCTAACGATTACTGATAGTCGTGGTTGCTTGACACAATGTTCAGTCACTGTTAATCAGCCAACAAGACTTACTGTTTCTATCAATACCTTAGATGAGTCTTGTATAGGCTTAGCAGATGGGGAGATTTCGTTAAGCACAATTGGTGGTTCTCCTGGCTATAGTTATCAATGGGATGCTGCGGCTGGTGGACTAACGACACCAACGATTTCAGGATTAGTCTCTGGCACCTATGATGCTACCATCACAGATGATGTCGGTTGTACAGCCTTTGTGTCTGTAATCGTAGAAACTGCCAACTGTGATCCGTGTTCCTTGGATATCTGTGCTGTACTGGCTAGCGATACCGATCATCCTCTTAGCATTCAGGACTGCGATGGAGATGGCGTCTTAAATGATGCGGAGTGTACTGATAATACGGACCCCAAGGATCAATGTGATTTTGTCGAAACCAGTATTACATTACCTGTAACTGCCGATCAAAGTGATTGCTTGAATCTGTGTCCTGATTTGTCTCCTGTTATGACGATACTACCAGGGAATATCGCAGGAATGTCCGCTGTAGAAGTGGCCATCGAAGTGGTGGAGCTCAATGCTGTTGATACAGATGGTGGTGCAATCATTGTTCGTATGCCTTCAGATCCAAGGCTGGTTTTTGTATGGGATATTGCCCTAACGCAAGCTGCCCTTGTACCTGTTCAGAATGCAAATTGGAATTACCTTGGTGATAATGGGTTTGTTCATACTTGGACCTATAGCGGCCCTAATCAAGTGATTTTAGCAGGGATGAGATCTGCACTCGGCTTTCAATCGTTCTATGACCCTCAAGCTACTGATGGACAAACTACACTTACTGCTACGATTATACCGTTTGGTGGGGGAGAGTGTAAAATTATAAACAATACCGATTCGGAGCGATTGGTGTATTTTCAATAATCGCTTCTTAATCTAAATTAATATCAGGTCATCTCTTTCTAGGAGATGACCTTTTTTATCTAGAATTATGCGTTAGGCATAAGTTTTTGGAGTCAAAATACAATGAAATTATTAAGGCGTCAGAATCAAAAGAATTGTTGAAAATAGTGATTAACAAAGTTCCTACATATTCATAATTTTGCTTACATTGTTAATACTAAATATCTAAACTAAAGCTAACTAAACCATCATGAATCCTATTTATATTTGTAATTCCCTATTACTAATACTGTTGTTAGTATGTTGTTCTAGTCTGAATGCTCAAGTCAATAATACTGAATTCAAAATCGATTATCTTCCAAGTCAAATTAATGTTTGTTATGGGAGCTTTTCTTCTGAAATATCGGTATTAGCAAAAGATATTGGACTAGACAGTTTTGAGATAACAATCGGAATGCCTCCTGGCGTTATTTATGAGCTTGGAAGTAGCAGTATTATCACTGCACCAACAGGATATACAATCACTGAAGTAGACATCACAGATTTGTCAAATCCTGTATTTGGTATTTCGCATGCCAGTCTATGGAATGCTGGTGATGCTGTAGTATTCAGTATCAACCGTTTAGCCCATTGCATAGCAGTAGATCACAGTGTAAACTCAGGGACATTCAAGGAAGAAGTATTTATTAGTTATAATGATAATGGAATCCCCAAAACTGATTCAGATATTGATCCAACAGTTAATAGTTATCAAGTCAATTACGGAGTATTGAGTATTTTGCCCTTAACACCTTACTTATCAACCGTTGGAACTGTTGAGACTAGAGATATCCTACTCCGACAAGGAGGCTTGGGCTGTCTTGAATCATTTGAATATAATGTCGTGGTTGGAATTGATCTTGCAAACTATGTTCTATCTTATGATAGCACACCGCTAATACCTACAACTACAGTAACTAATCAAAACGGAACAGCCGATACGTTGTTTTATAATATCAATCTATCAGTTGCTCCCTTCACAAATGTAGGAGATAGTGATAATTGCTTTGAAAATGGGGAAGAAATCTTATTCCAAGAATCCTTTAAACTGAAAGGTTGCGAGAATACCTCCAGTTTTCATAATGCCAATTGGGGGTGTGATGGATCAATTTGTCAAGCAGCGGCAACACAAGAAGGAGTGATTAATATTTCTAATGGTATCCCTGATGTTAAGCTCACTATTCTTGAAAACCCAAGACCTGAGCTATGTGATTCTGTGACCTATGTTGTTCAAATTACGAATGAAGGTATACAGACTAACCCCCCAGGAGGATCTATTGCTACTGATATAGCAATAATTTTCGGGTTAGGTGTTCCTAATACACCAACAGCTACACCAATTTCACCTTCTACTTGGGGCTCATTCAACAATAATTCAAGATTTTGGGGTAACTTCAAAATTAATGGCGTTTCGGTTCAAGATTCTGCGTTATACAATCCAGCTTTTCCTGGAAGAGGGCCAGTAAGCTTTATTCCTCCAAATTTCTATACTTCAGATCCTGATGGTCCCGGTGGGCTGAATGACATAGACGGAGATGGATATTTTGATGACCTTAGCACAGGGGATACTTTGATTGTTAGTTTTCAGCATTGGATAACACCAAAATCCATTGTTTGTGAAAATAGCACTGCACAATATCTTGGATTTGAGGCGCTTAATTTTGACGTTAGCTATGAGAATCAATGCGGAGATAGAATATTACCTGACCATATAACTTTTAATTATACTAATTTTATCAGAAATTCTAAGACACCTTCTACTTTAGAAGGGCCAGCAGATGTGTCTGATGGCCAGGTGTTTGAGTTGGAGTTTTCTCCTAGGTTTTTGGGATATTCGGGGCGGTACCCATTGTGTAACGGAGAACCAGCCTTGACTAGTAGCTCTTCAAATTGGAAGGTAACGCTAGATTTGCCACCTGGTTTTTCAATTGGGCCAAACCCACAACTCAATCCTACTCACGCAGGACTTAATCCGTCGATAGTACAAGTAGGAAATCAGGTAATTTACACCGTGGACCACTTTACTCAAACCACTTTCCCATTCCAACTACAATTAGACTGTTCATTCGGTTCGGTAAATCCAGCAACATTCAATGTTACTTCTAATTATGAATGCTTGGATGACAATGGTGATCCGTGCTGGCAAGTTGATATGCATTGCTTGTCAATAGATTTACGAACCCACTGTCCAGGTATTCCTTGTGTTGGGGCGGTAACCAAGAGTTTTGATGCGAATAGAACAACTCCAGGCTGGACGAACCCTTCAAGAACGACCCCTGTAGTTTTGGATAATAGTGGAACGTACAATTTGGATTATTATTATCCTTTTGATACTATGTTAATTTCAAGTAAAGGTATTATTAGTGATACGGCTCTGACTGATCTGTTCTTTGATGTAAGTTATTCAAACATGGCTAGTGGTATTGACCAAATTATGCTAGTCAATGCTGAGGTTGAGATAGGAGTTGCTAGCACAGGCAGCGTCTATCGGTTTCCTATTACAAATTTACCTACTCCAGTTACGACTAGTGCGGATTCGTTTAAAATTACGTTTGATTTAAGTTCTTACAATGAGTTGGTAAGTCCAAATTATCTTTATGGTGGAGATCTCAATAACCCAGGGGTTTATTCTGAAGATAGCATAAAAGTATTCGCTTATTTTGAGGTAGCAGATGATTTTGCTCCAGCACAGCAATTTGAAATGACTAATTTCATAGGCGCTTTTTATACCATAAATACTCAAGGAGAAAGACTTGAATGTGATAGATACGGAGACCGAGCTTGGTTTGAAAAAGTAAGCATGAACGGTAGTGGAAGTACTTCGGAAATTAGAAGATGCGAGGAGGCAATGACAAGATTCCTGTTTTGTCATAACTCTGGATCAGGAGACAACTATGTTGATTTGCCGTTTAATGAATATCGACCTCCTTACAAGATTGATTCTTTTAAGTTGACGTTGCCTCCGAGTCTCCGTTTTACGGATACCGTTTCAATGGTTAACTATATTCAAAATACCAATGTAACCTCTTACCAGTTGACTGCGAATGAATTAGTGATTTATCCACCTGAAGACTGGAAAGATGTCGATAAAATTGGAACGTATTGGGGAGCATTAAACATTGGAATCATTGGTACTTGCGAAACCCCAATTAACACACAACTATTGATTCCATATGAATGGTACTTTAAAGAATATTACTACCATCCCAATCCTGCAATTCACCAGCCAACTGTAAGAACAGCAACAAGACGCGTGACTTATACGCCACCTACTTTTTCAATACAAGCCCAAAATCCCAATGTCAATGGTGTTCAGCAAGTAGCTTACTGGGATGTAGATGTGTGCAATACCAATGCTGCATCAGATGTCGGATATAACTGGTTTAATCTAGAGGATAACCCCAATATACAAATTGTAAGCGTAGAAGACGTGACTGGAGGTGGCAGCACGGCGCTAACCTACGCGTATTCTCCTGATGGGATATATGTCAAAATAGGAGCCCTCAACAGAACAGAATGTAAGACAATTAGGATATCTGCAGCGTATACAGATTGTGCGATTCAAACCATCGATGTTAACCATAGTTGGGATTGTCAGACCTACCCAAGCAGCCTGGCAGATGATGATCTAGTTTGCTATCGTACAGAAACATTGACATTAAATCCACAACCCTCTCAAATTCAATTAAGTATACTAGATCAGCCTAGCGTTATAAGTCTTTGCTCTTTATTGACTTATGAGCTAGAAATCAACAGTGCTCAGTTAGCAGATCTTGTGAACCCCTACCTTAATGTAATTACGTCAAATGCTGTTGGAGTCTCGGTAAATAGTGTGATTTTTGAATATCCAGCAGGTTCTGGGAATATAGAAACAATCAGTCCGACTACCAATTTTGATACCTTGTTTTATAATTTGAATAATCATACTCAAATTGCAGCAAATGGTGGTTTAAGCGGAACCTTTACCTCCACAACTCCAGGAGACAGAAATGTATTGATTACAATGGAAATAAATACGAACTGTAGTTTTGTATCTGGATCCACACTGTTTTTCCAGGTTGGAGGGGACGAGCCATGTGGCGCCAAAGCAATCGGTGATCAGGCCCTACTCATCTCTGATAACCTTGAAATTCCTGAGGCGATTAGTCTCTATGATGCGAATATTGCCATTAATACCAATTCACTGCCTACCGTTTGTAACACATCAGCAGAAGTGGACGTGCAAATTTTTATCACAGGTGGCAGTACTGCGGGATCAGATTCCTCAACGATTACCTTACCAGTAGGAACGTCATTCGATCCTGGAACCTTCTCTTGCACTACTTCAGCAGGTGTTTTCTGTCCTACGTATACCGTCACTACTGTAAACGGTCAAGAGGTGTTACTCCTAGGAATCCCCGTAGGGATGAACTCAGGCGACATCCTGGACTTCAGCTTTGAAGTGATTGCTGATTTATCCCTCTTTTCACAAGGCGATTCGATTCAAATCGTAAACACCACTACGTTATCCAATATCGCTTGCGGTAATATCATTTGTAGTTCGATTAGCGCCCAAACTGGAAAAGACAATGCAGTGTTGAATATCGACGAGAGTTTAGGTGTTGCTGCCATCACAGGCAACGCTGTAAGTTGTAATCTAGGAAATGACGGTACCGCTGCAGTGACACCTTCAGGAGGCAACGCACCCTACAGTTATCTGTGGAGTGATGGCTCGATGGCAGGAACCGCCGCAGGACTCTCTGCCGGCACTTACACAGTGTCCATTACAGATGCGAAAGGTTGTGTGTCGATTGCAACGACTTCAATAGGAGAGCCAACAGCCATTGCAATTGGTCTACAGCCTGCAACTCCTAGCTGCAACAGTGCTACGGATGGCATGATCACTGCTGCTCCATCTGGAGGAACACCTGGCTACAATTATCAATGGAGCACTGGAGCCGCCACACAAGCGATTTCAGGCCTTTCTGCTGGAACTTATACCGTTTCAGTGACAGATGGCAACGGTTGTGTTAAAACGGCTGCTACGACAATCAATGAGCCTGCAGTGCTAGGATGTAATCTTACCGTAACGGATCCTACCTGCCATTCAGGATACAATGGTTCTGCTGCCGCTACTGTCTCTGGTGGCACTCCTGGATACACTTATCTCTGGGATAGTGGTGCGTACAACCAAACTGGGCAAACTGCTTATGGTCTGAATGCCGGCAACTATGATGTTACGATTAGTGATGATAGAGGCTGTGAAACTACTTGCGCTGTAACCGTAGGACAACCTACTATAATAAAAGTAAATGTAGATGCCTTGGATGTTTCTTGCCCTGGTCTAGCAGATGGTGAGATTGCCTTGTCTTCTTCTGGGGGAACGCCTGGTTACTCTTATCAGTGGGATGCTGCAGCTGGAGGGCAAACGGTTCCTAATATCACTGGTCTTACTCAAGGTACTTATGAGGTTTCGGTTACCGATATGGTAGGCTGTTTAGAAGTGGTGACGATCTATATTGATACCTTAAGTTGTGATCCTTGTGTCGAGTTTGATATTTGTGCAATATTGAGTGCTGATCCAAATCACCCACTTGCGACACAGGATTCTGATAATGATGGTGTGACTAACAGCGCAGAGTGTACTGATAACACAGATCCTTGTGATTTCTGTGATTTCGATGACACTAGCATCACACTTCCTGTGACCGCAGATCAAAGTGACTGTCCTAATCTCTGTCCTGACTTATCACCTGTAATGACCATACTGCCGGGTAATATCGCAGGAATGTCTGCTGTTGAAGTAGCGATTGAGGTGGTAGAAGTGAATAATGTGGATACGGATGGCTCTGCAATAATTGTACGGATGCCTTCCGACCCAAGACTGGTCTTTGTCTGGAACATAGGACTAACGCAAGCGGCATTAGTTCCCGTTCAAAATCCAGAATGGAATTACTTGGGGAATAACGGTTTTGTGCACACTTGGACTTATAACGGTCCTGGGTTGGCAATAAACGCAGGTGATCGATCAGCGCTTGGCTTCCAATCCTTTTATGATTCTCAGTCAACAGATGGACAAACGACGCTTACTGCTACGATTATACCGTTTGGAGGGGGAGAATGTAAAATTACAAATAACACAGATTCTGAGCGATTGGTTTATTTCCAATAATCGGTTTGCGTGTTAAATAGTGTATGGCTTTTTGTAATCTCCAGACAGTGTAATCCATAAAATTGGGCGTTGGATAAGGGACAGGAAGTGATGTTTGAACAAAGTGGTGATGCAGGAGCATTCCTGCATTACCACTTTGAGAGTGCTGGAAGGCCCGACCCGAAGGGATAGCCCATAAAAAAAGTTACCTAGAAAGAGATAAGCTATTCTGTTTGAAGCAATTGATTATCACTTGTTAATTTTTCGATCATTCCTTTAAAAATTATCCCATGAAAAGGAAGTACAGCATACCAGTAAAGCCTTCCAGCAAGCCCTAGGGGGCGAAACGTAGCCGTTTGTACTAAGACGTCATTCTCTACCTTAAACTCCAGCCAGGCCTCTCCTGGGAGCTTCATTTCTGCGAACAATAGCAACCTGCCTTCTGTTTTGTTGGCATAAAGTACCCTCCAAAAATCGAGTGCATCACCTACATGGATGTCGTCAGAATTGGTGCGACCTCTTCTTAGACCTACACCTCCAGCAAGTTTATCAAGATAGCCTCGTAATTTCCATAATCCATTGGCATAGTACCATCCTGTATGTCCACCAATACTCCAGATTTTATGGATGCATGCTTGCCGATTTTGTATTTTTCTTTTCCGCTCATCCTTAAAACAACCAAAGGAAGGTACTTGAATAAAGCTAGAAGTATTTAATGTCATTCCACTACTTACATAAGCATCTTTCCAACTGGATATGATCTCGTTACTCTCGATTTTACTAAATGCTTGATTTAGGGATTCCATGTAGCTCAATGGTGATATTCCTAGTATCTGATTCAGTCTGTTGTCCTTGCAAACCACTTCTACTTTCATGCTATCTACTAGAGATGTGGCAAGCTTGTAGGATGTAGATGTGACAAAATACAACCAATAGGAAGACAATTTAGGCGTCATGACTGGTACCGTAAATATCTTACGTTTCAGATTTCTTGCTTTCGCAAAATCGAGCAGCATTTCTTTGTAGGTCAAAATATCTGTTCCACCAATGTCAAAATTTTGATTGTAAGTTTCGGCATTGAACATTGTTTTACAAAGAAAGGCAATCACATCTGAGACACCGATCGGTTGACATCTCGTGTTGAGCCATTTCGGTGTAATCATTATAGGCAGTTTTTCAACTAAATCTCTAATGATTTCAAAGGAAGCGCTTCCTGAACCTATAATAATCCCTGCTCTTAGTGCTGTAAAATTGTAGGTGCCTTTTGCTAATTCATCTTCTACATTTTTTCTGGAAGCTAAATGGGTTGAGAGTTCATTCTCATTCACGATGCCACTCAAGTAGATTACATGATTTACTTTGGTTTTTTGTAAGGCGTTCCGAAAGTTGATGGCACACTGCTCCTCAAGTGTTTTATAGTTTTTTGATGCTGACATTGAGTGGACTAAGTAGTAAGCACCATCGATGTCAGAAGGGATGCTTTCTAGAGACTGAGGATTTAGTAGGTCAAGTTGAAGTATTATTATTTTTTCCTTTAAGGCTTCAGGAGGACTGAATCTACTGATATCTCTGACACAGCATATGACATCATGTCCTTCCTCCACTAAAACAGGAAGTAGGCGTTTTCCTATGTATCCTGTAGCTCCTGTTAATAGTATTTTCATAGTTAATTTTAAATGCTGTAGTGTATGCCTATTAAGGCGTTTGACTATATAACAACAAAGTAGTAGATACGTTTAAAATATTAAATATAATCTTTAAACCCGGATTATGTTATAGTAATTTATTTTGAGTTATTTAATGATGCTTATTGAACTTTCAACTACTCTCTTTTGTGAGAAGTTATCATTGAAATCGATAAAACAATAACTCCAACTAGAAGCTATGGAAAATTGATGGCGTAAAAATGTTTCTATTCCTTTTTTCTCTGCTATCCTTTCACTCATTAAGGTTATCCGCTTTTCAAGGGTCTTATTAACTGCAATTAATACCGTCTGATTAATTCCCTGTAGCTTGTATTTCCTAATTTCAACTTTTTCTTGACTTGATTCTAAGATTTCATAAGTTTCTTCTAATTCACTAGTTGCTTTTTCTAATTGTATTGTAGTAATATCGCTATTCATTTGACAACATCCTGAAACTACTAAAATGAAGTTTCTCACTGAAATTATTTTAAACCTAAGTTCGTCTAACTTTTTAACTTCTTCACTTTCAAAATAATCTTTGTCAAGCGTATCAAACAATTCAATTTTAATAATGTCGATTTCAACTTCTAAGTTATCGAAGCTGTTTATTAACCTTTGAGTCGCTATTTTATTCTTCAATTTCTTAGAATAATTTTTCTTTAATTTATTGTATTTATTTTGAACATCAGTGTATGTGTATCCAACAAAACTGAAACAGAACGTACAGATAATTATTATAAAACAATTTTTTACCATAGTAGTTCTGAGTTAATAATTAAGAGTAGGTTGTAAAATTTTAAACAACGTTTCGCAAGCTAAGTTAATGTAAATACCCATTGCGACAACATATTGTTCTGTGTAATCATGATTCGCTTCATATCCGGTTACCACAGTACGTCCAACGTACTTATATCTCAATAAAATGCTCATAGCGGACTGGTATTCTGCCCGTGCTCAAAGCTGTTTTTAGGGATGGTTTGTTCTTGTAATCAATGGTGCCCCAGATGATCTCTTGTTTTGCTACTTCCGCCACAAATTTTCGCTGTATGCACTTCGCTAACCCTTTACCAGTATAGGCATTCTCAATGAATATCTCAAGGAAATAGATACTATCCTGTCCTAGGAAGGTGTCACGCATTGCTGAGATTAATCCAATAGGTTGCTTGTTGATTTCCACTATTCTGAGTAGGTCTTCTTTTCTGCTTAGTTCCATATCGTCTTTTGTGTTAACTGAAACATAAGGTTCAAGATCAGGAAATCGGTTATGGAAATCCTTGTAACCAGCAGTGTACCAATCAAAATAACTGTCGTCTTTTGGAGCGGTTAGTGTTATTGCAGCTTCTTGGTCGAATGGGGGAGTGTTTTTCATTCGCTCTGCTGTTTGAACAAGGTAAACGGAGCCTGTGATGGTATCATTTAGATTTTCATTGTGATAAAAACGAATCGATTTTGGTTGGAATTTAATGAATTTTGGAGCTAGATATTCATGGTAAATGTCAAGTATTTCTTATGTTGTAAACTGGGTGGATGCTTGAAAATCTATAAATGGCATTTTAGGATCTAATCCTAAGTGTCTGATACCATAAATGATTTGAGTCTTCTCGTTGATTGTTGTGATATACTCTTGATAATCTTCTGGTAATGTATCCGCTATTTTGAATAAATCGAACCGTGCTTTTTTGGTTTCTTCTTGGTTTAATGAATTAAATGACTCCCTTATCTCGTTTTCAATTGCAGCTAGAATAGTCTTCCTTTCGAAGTTGAATTCTGAAAGTTGATAAGTATTGAGATGGTTGTTTACAAAAGGACTAAAATCAATCAATGTAGGAAGTTTGAAAAATGTTAATTATTTACAAGGATATTTCGGACATTTATCCAAAAATAAGAACTATGAGCGAAATGCCTATTCAATTTGACTCTTTTTGTGCCAACGAGTATAAAAATAATCAAACTGTTCGCCCTCACCAACTGCCAATTTATGCCACATCATCCTTTGAATTTGAGACAATTGAAGAAGGCATTGATATCTTTAAAGGCCATAAAAAAGGAATGGTTTACGGACGTTATGGTAACCCTACCATGGAAACCGTGGCCGCCAAAATAGCAGCAATGGAGACCTTCGGTTTGGATATGACTGCCAAAGGAATCATGACCTCCTCTGGAATGTCTGCCATCAGTACCTTGTTATTGAGTTTGCTAAAAGCTGGTGATAAAGTGTTGACACAAGGCAATTTGTATGGTGGTACTACAGAATTGCTGAAGAAAATCATTGCGCCATTTGGAATTGAACCACTGTTTGCCAACTTGCAGGATTTGGATCTGGTAGAACAACAACTCAAAGCCAACCCAGATATCAGATTGCTGTATTTTGAAACGCCTGCCAATCCTACGATGGCTTGTGTGGATATGGAAGCGTTGTGCCAACTCGCAAAGCAATACAATTGTCTGACAGCGGTTGACAATACCTTTTGTACGCCTTATTTACAGCAACCTTTCCTTTTTGGTGTTGATTTTATTATTCACTCCACCACTAAGTTTTTGAATGGTCATGGCAATTCTATAGCAGGAATTATCATCGGTCATAATACGAAAATGATGGAGGAAAAGGTGTGGACCGCCATGAAACTCCTGGGCACAAACTGCAACCCTTTTGACGCCTGGCTATTGAATAATGGCTTGAAAACACTAGCACTTAGGATGGATAAGCATAGCGCCAACGCGCAACAGATTGCTGAGTTTTTAGCGGGGCATCCTAAAGTCTCTAAAGTTAACTACAATGGGTTGCCGTCCCATCCTGATCATGAAATTGCCAAGAAACAGATGCGCCAATTTGGTGGTATGCTGAGTTTCGAATTGACAGATGGATTAGTAGGCGGACTTCATTTTATGAACGCTATTCGCTTGTGCACACTGGCGCCTACACTAGGAGACGTGGATACGCTAGTCTTGCATCCTGCTTCGAGTTCACACATCAACGTGGATCGGGAGTTGCGCCTGAAAAACGGGATTACTGATGGCTTGATTCGGTTGTCGGTTGGGATTGAGTCGGCTGAGGATCTGATTGCGGATCTTGATCAGGCGATTGGGGAGAAGTGATGATACAGTTATCTACAAGGAGCATTCTGATTTTAGCCTATGCATTCGAGAAACCGAATGAATTGGTGTAGATTTGCGTAACAGAACTAGAAAAAGATGACACTCACGATCACCAATCTTTCAAAATCTTATCGCTCGCTGAAGGCTGTGAATGGCCTTTCACTGAATATTGAACAGGGACAAGTGTTTGGGTTGCTTGGGCCGAATGGCTCTGGAAAAACGACGACGCTAGGCATGTTGACAGGTGTGATTTTGCCTGATAGCGGGAGTTATTCCTGGTTTGATGGTGCATCACCTGTTGCAGCACGAAAGCGGATTGGGACATTGCTGGAAACGCCTAATTTCTATCCCTATCTGAATGCGGTAGATAATCTGAAAATAGTGGCTAAGATCAAGGATGTAACGGCTGATTTTGAAGCAATTCTGAAGTCGGTGAATCTGTATGACCGTCGTCGTTCCCGTTTTGAAACGTATTCATTGGGGATGAAGCAGCGCTTGGCCATTGCTGGGGCACTGATTGGAGCGCCAGAAGTTCTGATCTTTGATGAGCCCACAAATGGGCTTGATCCTCAGGGGATTGCGGAAATTAGACAACTCATCATTGAAATTGCACAATCGGGTAAATCGATTATTCTTGCGAGCCATATTCTGGATGAGGTAGAAAAAATATGTTCGCATGTTGCTATTATAAAGGAAGGTAGATTGTTGTCGACGGGTAGTGTGGGATCAATTTTGAATAACAAAGTGACTGTAGATGTTGGTGCTACTAACTTGGCCGCCTTGAAAGCAGCGTTGGAGGATTGTCCTTTGGTGGAGTCATTTCGGGCGATTCGTCAAGGGTTTAGTTTGACTTTGAAGGAGGAAGTATTGGCTTCTACGGTAAATCAATATTGTTTTGACAAGGGTATTGTGCTGAGTTATCTGCTTGAAAAACAGAAGAGTCTCGAGCAGGAATTTCTAGAAATTACACAACAATAACTTATGATTCGATTACTTCAAATTGAATGGTTAAAATTGCGAGGCAATAAGTCATTCCGTGTATTTTCCATCTTGTATCTGATTGGTTTACCATTGTTATTTCCTATTGCTTTACAAGGAGATTTTCCTAAGGAGTTTTCGATTACAAAAATATATGCCTTTCCAGATGTTTGGGCGTTTTTAGGATACTTGGGAAGTTGGTTGACTTTTTTCTGCTTTGGCCTGTTGAGTATTGCCTTAATTACGCAGGAGTATGAATTTAAGACCCTTCGCCAACAAATAATCAATGGACTGAGTCGCCAACAGTTTTTAGGGAGTAAGCTATTGATGTGTGCTGCTGTGAGTCTTGCGGCTACGGTTTACTATATGATTGTTGGATTGGGGTACGGGTATGTGCATACTGATTTTCTATTTTTCTCAAAGGTAACGGAGCAGATGTGGTTGATTCCTGCATACTGGTTGCAGTGTTTTGGGTATATGGTAGTTGGCCTATTACTGGGTTTCTGGTTGCGACGGTCTGGGCTTGCTATATTTCTGTATTTGATCTACACGTTTGTGTTAGAGAGTATACTCCGTCATTTAATTCATTTGAATGTCTGGACACATAAATCTGTCAACTACTATCCGATGAATGTATTGGAGGATTTAGTACCGATACCTGTGAGACAGATTGGTATGACACTGGAAGAGCGGCTAGAGCGGGAGGGCGTGAGTTTGCTGTTGCAACCTAGTGAGGCGGTCCTGATTTCTGTGATCTGGATTTTGGCATTTGTGGGTCTGTTTTACTGGTTACTGAAGCGTCGTGATCTATAGGCGAATCTGTTTCTGATTACGCTTGCCTTACCTGATTTTACTGATTTCTTATGTCTGTTGTCTGTTTTTTAACTTTAGGGAAGGGATGCAATATTTAGGTAATATGATTAGTGTAAATTTGTGACATAAATATTGTAATGGAAGCAATGTCTTAAAATATCGAATTTTTGCAGCTATGGAAGAAATATGAAAACGCTATTATTGTTTAAATAATCGAAATGTTTTTTGTTATGGTAGAAAAGTTATTTTTTGTATTAAAATAGATAGCCCCCTGCTTTCTGCTACATTTAAAGATTAGTATATTATCCAATCCAAGATCAAACAATCAACAAATAGATAAGTGATTAATGTGCTGAATATTAGATATTTATAAATACAATTAAAATGATTTTCCTTCACAATATAAAAAAATAGCTTACCTGACTTTGGTATCAGGTAAGCTTAGATCGTTCCATTTAGGCAATGGTCAGAGTCTACTTCATAGGCTATCGCGCACTCGATTTCAACCTGAGTCTAGCGATTCATTTGGTAATGATTCTTATATTTCCTTACAATATCAAATATAGGGTGTATACCATTTACTTCTAAATCAAAAATTGCGATAAAATCCTAAATAAAGGCATCAAATTTTGATAAAATAGAAGGATAAAATCTATTTAAAAGATTGTTATATAGTTGTTTATTAAAAAATTTGTAAAGTATGAAAAATCCTTTTTTACAATTAAAAAAAAATAAGTAAAAATACTAATTAGTGACGCTGTAAACTGAATAATGTTCTAATTATGCTCTAATTCACTTTATATTTATCTCGAATTATGCATTTGGATTCGGTATAATGTTCGGTATAGGCGTTGACTTGTTGCTGGCTATGAAAAAGTTGAAACTTTTATTTGGAATAATCGTTCTGTTATTATATTCGTATTTGGAACGATTGTTCTACTATTTAATTAATTTTAAAAAACATAAACAACATGAGTCACTTAACTGGGAAATTGCTGTTATCACGGGTGGTAACATTGGTATTGGGTATTCAACTGCAAAAAAGCTAAAAGAACTTACATCATCAATAGTCGAAGATCATTCCTTTCCTTTTCCTACTGTTTCTCCTAGCGTTTCGGGGAAGTAATTTGTTTTATTTTTTTCTATTAGCGTTTTTAAATTGCCCATATTTTCATCCTCTTGAGACTTCATGGCTCCTTTCATAAATGAAACTATAGATCGCATAAACATACCTTCACCCTGTGTGGTTGTGGATGATTTGACATATGTTTTTCCATCTTTTTCAGTAAAGTCTACCTTGTAGTTCATAACCATAACGCCTTCTACCTCAAAGTCCATGGTAATAGATTCTCCATGGCGAATTGATTTTATTGTTTCCAATACTATTGATTCTTCGCCATTTTCGGTAAACGTATATTTGGTAACGGCGCCAACTGTACCTTTTTCTCCACTTACATGTTCAATATTTGTAATTCCTTTTAACCATTCGTTTATTTTGCTTTCATCGTTCATTACTGCCCAGGCTTCCTTAACTGGTTTATCAACGGTAATTTCGCTACTATAAGAAATTGAAGGGATGATGAATCCCATTCCAATAAACAATAGGATTAAAAGGCCAATTATTCCTAGAAAATATTTAAGGTATTTCATAATTGAGAGAATTGAATTAAGAGATATTCTATATGTAAAGTTACAAAATTGATACTATTCTGACAATTTATTAATGGAAATATGGTCATTAAAGTAACTATTTAACGGTCGTCATATTAGAGGAGTGCAGATTTTTCGGTTATGCATTAGAATTTGTGTTATTTCTCCAATGTAGAGAATTTCGTAAAAGTCGAGGAGTATTAATCCCAAATTATACGGCATATTTTTCTTTTCCAATTTTTTAACGACCAGTTCTACTGGAATAAAACCCACATGCCATAGCGAAACCAGAAACTGAATGCTTGGACAACTTCAATAGTTTAGCTGCCTTTTCAAGTCGCAGTCTATTTGTAAAAAAGTTAACAGATTCTCCAGTTACCGCAAGGAAAATCCTATGAAATCGAAGGGAGAAAATAACCGACCTCTGCTAATTCTTCCAAGGAGAATGATTTGTCTAGAATGGCATTGACATAATTGATAACCTGGTTGATCTTGTTTCAGAAACTTATTTCGCAAAATTGTTTTCAGGAGATAAAGTTCTTGTCGCCAAACTCTTAATTGCTAAATAATATTAAGGCACAGAATGTTAGAGGCCGTCTAAAAAGGACGGCCTCTTTTTTATTTATGCATCAATGTTTTATTTTATAAACTTTCCTTTTAAAACATCAAAAATTATTTTATTGTCTTCTTCGCCAGGAACTGAAACTGATACAATCGCCACCATTCCAGTTTTCTGCGAAATCTGTGTTCTTTGCTCTTGTATCATAGTTGCTTCCTAGGAATTTGATTTACGTTTATCGACACATGAATAGAGTAATATTGGTGCAATCAATAGTATTATCTTATTCATAATTTGGAATATTTAAGCCTAGTATTATATTTCTTTCAATTGCCAAAATACCATTTTTCATTTGCGGTTTCATTATTCCCGAGCCACCACGGTTTTTTAAACTGTTTCTTTGTTTGTTTCATTTTTCTGTTATAATTACCGACGGTTCTATATATTCGGTGTGATGAAAAAAATGCTATACTTTAATTTTAAAACCCAAGACTGAGTTTTTCTTATTAAAGGTTAATCCTTCATAAAGTTTAAGGTTCCAAATATCTCCTAACTGAATTAAATATCATTTCGGGGCGTGGTATTTTCAATGGTGTCTAAAGTCATTTTACATAGTGTCAATAATTTTCTTTCAAAATTCTAATTTTATCGATATATGCTGAGAATTATTAGATTATTCTTGACTAACTCTTGAAAATATTAATACTGATGTTAAATAAACTCCCATAGATTTTGCTACGGTCAATCCGTCCAATTTATCTCCAAACAAGCGGAAAGCACAAAGAAAGTTACGACCAAATTGAATCATAAAACCCAAATCTACCCCAAAAACGCCTCAAACTCCTTCAGATTCATCGCGTTTAAGCACATACCCGCAGTCAGACCTCCCTTTCGAGCCGCACACACACCAAAGTGGACATGGTGAATGCCGTCCATGCTATGCGCATCCGGGTTAATAGCGATTTTGACACCACGTTCTAAGGCATAAGGTATCCACACCCAGTCAATATCCAGGCGATGGGGATTGGCATTGAGTTCAATGACCACATTATTGGCAGCACAGGCATCAATGATCCGTTTATGGTCGATAGGGTAGCCCTCACGAGCCAAAAGCAGTCTTCCAGTCGGGTGGCCAAGGATTGTAGTAAAAGGGTTCTCAATCGCTGTTATGAGCCTCTGAGTGGCTTTTTCTTCATCCATCTTAAGGTTAGTGTGGACAGATGCAACGATAAAGTCGAATCGTTCCAGGATGTCCTCCTCGTAAATTATCTCCAAACAAGCGGAAAGCACAAAGAAAGTTACGACCAAATTGAATCATAAAACCCAAATCTACCCCAAAAACGCCTCAAACTCCTTCAGATTCATCGCGTTTAAGCACATACCCGCAGTTAGACCTCCCTTTCGAGCCGCACAGACCCCAAAGTGGACATGGTGAATGCCGTCCATGCTATGCGCATCCGGGTTAATAGCGATTTTGACACCACGTTCTAAGGCATAAGGTATCCACACCCAGTCAATATCCAGGCGATGGGGATTGGCATTGAGTTCAATGACCACATTATTGGCAGCACAGGCATCAATGATCCGTTTATGGTCGATAGGGTAGCCCTCACGAGCCAAAAGCAGTCTTCCAGTCGGGTGGCCAAGGATTGTAGTAAAAGGGTTCTCAATCGCTGTTATGAGCCTCTGAGTGGCTTTTTCTTCATCCATCTTAAGGTTAGTGTGGACAGATGCAACGATAAAGTCGAATCGTTCCAGGATGTCCTCATGGTAGTCCAATCGGCCGTCATTAAGAATATCGGATTCAATGCCCTTGAAAATTTTGAAGGGGGCGAGTTCCTTGTTGAGTTGGTCGATCTCCTCCATTTGTGCGATGACGCGGTCTGGCTTGAGGCCACCTGCATAAAAAGCCGCTTGAGAGTGATCCGTAATGCCCAAGTACTCATATCCACTATCTCTAGTGTATTCCGCCATTTCTCGTAAGGTATGCAGGCCATCACTGTAGGTACTGTGGTTGTGCAGAATACCCTTGATATCACTGTCCATAATCAGTTGTGGCAAGGCTTGTTGCTTGGCTTTTGCGATCCAGGCATCATCATCTCTTAACGCTGGTTCGATATAGTGAATGCCTGCTTTTTCGAATACAGCTTGCTCTGTAGCTAAGCCAGTGAAGTCTTTTGCGGTTGCTGCTTCGACAAAGGCTTCTAGGAAATGTCTTGGGCCTGTTGTCCTAAAGAGTTTAGAGCCAAATTCTGCTGTTGTACAAAGATGTATGGTAACTGGGATCTCGTTATTTGTTTTGCCTGAAATCTTGTTATCTGTGTGCTCAGATACCGTGATAAGCGGGGTGATCTGTGAGGCTAAGGACTGCTCTGCTAATAGCTCAATTTGCTTGACGATGGTGGTGTTACGACGCATGTCACTGGTGAGGGATACCTGGTCACTGTTTGTTGTTTTCTTAATGGTATCGATTAGTGCTAAAGCTTCTTGTTCGAAGGTGGCGTAGTGGAATTTATCTTGAGACTGCAGGAAGTAGAGTAGTTTCGCCTGAATATCTGCTTGCGTTTTATCACCAAAACCACTAAGAGCGATGAGTCGGTTTTCGTTACATGCATATAGTAGTTCACCGACACTTTCGATTTCGAGTTCTTTCCACAGCTGAGCGATTTTCTTAGGCCCCAACCCTTTAATGGAAATGAGATCCTGGATGCCAGGGGGCGTAATAGCGAGGTACTCATCGAGTTTTTTCATGGATCCAGTCTCTACAATCTCCAGGATTTTTGAGACAGAAGACTTGCCTACACCTCTAATTTCTTCTAGTTGTTCAGCGTCGAGTGTTTCGAGTGGAGTGGTTTGCTTTCTCAATTGAACGTAGACGTTGTTGTAAGTCTTGCCTCGGTATTTATCTTTACCATGGACGTCAATTAAATCGGCGAGGAATTTAAACTTTTGAGCAATTTCTCTATTAGTCATGATCGGGTACAATTAAAAAATGCTCACCCTCAAAAAAGGATGAGCATTATATTTCTCAAAGTAATAGACGCTTTCGTTATTTTTTACGACCGCCGTCTAACTCATCCTGCAATTTTTCCAACTCCTCCCATTTGCCAGCAGCAGCGAGTGCCGATTGCTCAGGCCATGTGGACGGGTTGTGCATTTTATAACGAGATCCAGCCTTGTCAAGAATCTTTTGAAGTGTTTCTTGACTAGCTTCAGCAAGTTGTTTGAAAGTGAAGATGTTATCTTCATTCAATTTCTCCTGAATTTTAGGTCCGATTCCTTCGATCTTTTTAAGGTCATCTTTCTCAGAAGTCGTTGGAGCTGGAGCGCCTGGCTTACCACCATCCAATTCATCTTGCCATTTTTTCAAATCCTCCCAGTTTCCATCAGCAGCAAATCGAGCTTGTTGAGGCCATGTGGTAGGGTCGTGCATTTGATATCTGGAGCCTTCTGCTTCTAGGATCATTTTTAATCCTTTTGCTTTACAGTTGGCTAGGTCTTCGTAAGTGTCAAGTCCGTTCTTCACAAGGATTTCTTGGATTTTAGGACCGATTCCTTCTATCTTAGTCAAGTCATCACCTGCAACAGGCTTAGCAGCTTCTTTTTCTTCTTCTTTTGAAGCAGCGTCAGCGTCTGCCTTAGCTTTAGCGTCAGCGTCTGCTTTGGCTTTAGCGTCAGCATCAGCCTTGGCTTTTGCATCATCAGCAGCTTTTGCATCATCAGCAGCTTTGGCTTTTGCATCAGCATCGGCCTTTGCTTTAGCATCAGCGTCTGCTTTGGCCTTTGCATCAGCGGCAGCTTTAGCGTCTGCATCTGCTTTTGCTTTAGCGTCTGCAGCACTAGTGTCAGGAGCGTCAGCGATTGGTGTGGCTTCAACAGGCACATCAGCAAGCTTAGTGGCTTCAGCGATAGGAGTGTCGTCTGCTTTCACTTCTTTCTTAGCGTCAGCGTGTTTTTTATTTCCAGGTCCTTTTCCTTTCTTAGCTTTTTCTGACTTGTATGCAACTTTCGCTGCTTTTGGTTCAGATTTAACTTTTTTAGGTTTTGATCCACCTGCAGCTGCATTTCTTGCTAATTCTTCAAGCGCTGCTTCAGAAGGGCTAATACCAACGAAAGTTCTGTCTTTATATCCTTTATGAAAGGTTACAGTTCCTTCAACCTGAGCATGGATAGTATGATCTCTTCCCATATAAACATGATCTCCTAAGTGGTATTTAGTACCACGCTGTCTGATAATGATGTTACCAGCTTTAGCGTATTGACCTCCAAAGAGTTTTACACCAAGTCGTTTGCTAATCGAGTCACGGCCGTTATCTGAACTACCTGCTCCTTTTTTATGTGCCATTTTATCTTAAAATTTAGAATTTTCGAATGATTGATATCGGCTTTATGCGATACTGTCAATTTTAATTTTTGTAAAAGATTGACGATGCCCATTTTTTACTTGATAGCCTTTCCGTCTTTTCTTTTTGAATACAATCACTTTGTCTCCTTTCTGGTGTCCGATAACTGTAGCATTAACAGCACTGGACAAAGTAGGTGTTCCTACAGAAACATCACCATCTTTGTCAACCATTAAGACTTCTTCGAACTTTACTTTATCTCCTTCAGCCGCGTCTAATCGGTGAACAAAAATCTCTTGATTTTCTTCCACTTTAAACTGTTGTCCGGCAATTTTAACTATTGCAAACATTATTTTTGATCTTTAATAAATTTTAAAAAGCGAGTGCAAAGATAAAAATATCTGGCTGAAATCCAATACGTAATTAGATTATTTTATTAACCAAATAAATTATCTGGCTAAAGTTTATTTTGACTGGCTGAGCCTTTAACGATTAACCAACGGGGTTACACATAGTAGCCTAGGGTATTGCACTATGTTTTTTATACAGCATTTTCGATATTGTTAAGGAGAGCATTGCCTGTACTTGTGCTTTAGAGTATTTTATTCTTTCTGGAAGATTTTCATCTCGCACTCCAAGTACAATTCAGAATCATTAAACACCTTTGCTCTAATGAGTGAAACATTTAATACTTCACGTTCTACTATGATTTCAGTAAAGATTTTAGATTCGACAGGAGGTAACTTTTGAATCTTGCAATTTTTAACTGATGCAATGTAGCCTAGTACCGGACCATCTAGTATCGCCCCTTGTTTTTGTGCTTTTTGAAGGCCTAAATAGCCAGCACGTATCGCTGCAGTTTGTGCTACATTTTCAATTAAACCTGGTTCTGTAAAGGCATTGTTTTCGCAGAATATATTCTCCGAAAGAATATAAAAACTGCTAAGAGACCTTACTTCATCATGCTCTAGCAAGTGATCGATCATAACCATTGGTGGTTTTTGAGGGATCATTTTAGTTACTTGCTCTCGTGGTAATATTGGGTTTGTTAGTTGATACATTGGCTTGTTAGATTACAGTTAATAAGGAGGTAAGTATAACTAAAACGGGCACTTTCAGGAACACTAATCAAAATTTTTTCACCTTTTTTTAATTTACCAATTTTGCATTTTTGTGAGTCATGGAGCCGTCCTTTTGGAGTGCGTAATACCTCGTTTTGATGCCATTATTTCTTAATACAATTCGCCAGCTTTCGAAGGTTGATCGTTAATCATACCTAATTAACCTTACATCTCATCACATCCAATCGGCTCATTTGGTAGGAATTTCGATAACTTGTAATAAATACTTTCAATACTGTTAGATTAATTTTCCTCCAGGAGTCTTTCAAAGTTATGGTAAAAGTAAAGCTATAATTGTTTTAAACAAAAAATACTTAATAATAATGCCATATGTAGTTGTTTTGTTCAACCCTATTTAAATGATTTTAAATCATTTTCACTGAGATAATCAACTTTCTTTTGAATCTTGTTCTTGAAAATTATTCCAATAAACCAAATGATAACTGTGGTTAGCGGTGATAGAAAAAATATTCCTACAAAGAGATAATTCCTTAATGATTTTTCTCTGAAATTTCTTTAAGGTGCTAGTGAATTCCCCTTTTTCTGATATCATTTGCCCATAATCATAGTCCGACATAAATATCATTAAGCCATCTTTCCTTATTCCAGCATTATTAACAAATACTCCTATAAAGTGATTCTTTAGTAAGACTACATTTGTTTCGAGTCAGCATACTAAACGATTTGTTATCCATATTTTTTGCTGAAAAATAACCTTTTAGCTTATATTTGGGAATTAGTAATTAATTTTTATGAGTTTACTAGAAGAAGGATATTTCACCAATCAAAGATTATTTGAATTGTTTTTAGTTGAATTAATCATCTACTTTTCATTATGGTTTTACTATCCTTTTCTTGCTCAGATCATTTCAATGATTGTGATTTTTATTACTGTAGGGGTTTTAGTTGTTTCTGCTATTTCAGAATTGATAGAACCTAGTAAAGTGCCAAGCGCATTTTTTAAAGCTATGTTTCTGGGTATCCTTTCACCACTTGTTGCCTGGGGTGTAATGACATTAATTGGAGGACAGCCCATTTTTTCTTTGTAAAGCAACTATACTTACCAGCGAATTAAAGCAGAACCCCAAGTAAATCCACTTCCAAATGCAGCAAGGCAAACTAAGTCTCCTTCTTTTACTTTTCCAGCTTCTATCGCTTCGCACAATGCAATTGGAATTGAGGCAGCAGTAGTGTTGCCATACTTCTCAATGTTGTTGAAAACCTTATCGCTATCCAACCCCAGACTTAATTGAATCATTTGACTAATTCTAAGGTTTGCTTGATGCGGAATAAGCATATCAATGTCCTTAACTTCATATCCAGTAGCATCCAACGCTTCTCGTATTACTTCAGGAAATTTTTCAACAGCAAATTTAAAAACAAACTTTCCATTCATATGCGGATAAGCCTGAGCTTTGTCAATCATTTCATGGGATATGAACATCCCCCCAAACTCAGGTTCATCACCGAAATCTGCATCTAGGCCTTCGTAATCTTTTATGTGAACACCACCATGACATCCTGGATTAATATAAGATAAGTGCTCCGCGTACTCTCCATCAGCATGAAGGTGTGTGGTCAGTATACCTTTACCCTCTTCTTCTGTAGCCTGAACAATAGCGGCACCGGCACCGTCACCAAAGATCACTGATACGCCTCTTCCTCTTGTGGTAAAGTCAAGATTACTAGAGTGGAATTCAGAACCAACAACAAGGACCGTTTTATACATGCCCGTCTTTACAAATTGATCAGCAATTGATAATCCATAAATAAATCCTGAACACTGGTTTCGAATATCCAGCGCACCAATGCCATTCATGCCCATTGCACGTTGCAGCAACACGCCGCATCCAGGAAAATAGTAGTCAGGACTTAATGTAGCAAACACAATAAAATCAACATCCTTTTCGGTAATCCCAGCATTTTCTATGGCTCGTTTAGCCGCAATGACACCCATAGTCGTAGTCGTTTCTTCGTGTTTCTTTGCAAATCGACGTTCTTTTATACCCGTTCTTCCTACAATCCATTCATCAGATGTGTCCATCAAGCTGGATAATTCCTCATTTTTTACCACTCGCTCTGGTACATAATATCCAACTCCACTTATTTTTGAATTTAACATAAAGGCTAGTTTTTGATTTTTCCAAAGGTAAATCAATTTTTTGGAACAACTAAACAAGAACTTCAACACAATAAAATTAATTTAATCCGGATTATGCATTAGGTACATCATTTTGACCTGAAACCCTCAAAAATTAGCACCGAAAGTCGGACCATTCCAGCAATTATTATTCTCACCGTATCTATGGAAAAGACATAGGTGGCACGAATGTCTGCGAGTAAAAATCACTGTTGAGCCGAAGAGTCGGACCACCGAAAGTCGGACCACCGAAGCGTCGAACCGCCCTTTTTATTGGGTTTTCAACTTAAAACGATAATCTGGGTTTAACTTAAACATACTTCCGAACTATTTTACTAATTTTGCGCAGTATGATAAAAGCTGAAAATATCCATAAATCTTACGAGCAACTACAAGTCCTCAAAGGTGTCTCACTTGACGTGGAAAAAGGGGAATTTGTGACTATTGTAGGTAAGTCAGGTGCAGGAAAGAGTACCATGCTACATATTCTGGGAACACTTGACAAACATGATAATGGTCGGCTGATCATCAAGGATACAGATATCAGCAATCTGTCTGAAGTGGAACTTTCCAAATTCAGAAATCAGAATATTGGTTTTGTGTTTCAATTTCATCACCTCTTACCTGAGTTTACAGCAGTTGAGAATGTTTGTATTCCCGCTTTTATCAATGGAACCAGTGAAGCAGTTGCCGAAAAACGAGCTAAAGAGTTACTCGATTACCTAGGGCTTTCGGCGAGATTAGAACACAAACCTACTCAGCTCTCTGGCGGAGAACAACAACGGGTTGCTGTAGCCAGAGCATTGATGAACCAGCCTGAAATCATATTTGCTGATGAACCGTCAGGAAACCTGGATACTGCCTCCTCCCATGATCTCCACAATCTGCTCTTCCAATTGCGCGACGACTTCCAACAGACGTTTGTTATCGTCACACACAATGAAGAACTCGCGGGTATGAGTGATCGCAAACTGGTCATGCAGGATGGGAACATAATAAATAATGATTAATGTTTAATTTGTTGTACGCGAGAACTGAATTTATTTATTTTGGGGCCTTCCCTACATTTCGAAAAGCATTGAAATGCTTTTCCTCATTTCGGGTCGTGCTATCCGGCACTTACTTCGTTCAAACAACACCTACTATCACTAGGCTCATGCTAATTTAATTGAATATTGTTGTGTCGTTCACGGTTTATGATATGGGCACTAGATACTCTTTTGGGGAGCCCTGCCGTTCGTTATGCAGCAGTAACCACTATCTACTAAGAAATAGGGTCTTCATATCAATTAAGGCTCTATTTTTACAGTTAATGAATTAAGATAAGATAGGGGCTTCATATCAATTAAGGCCATTTGGCTTCCTTGCGGATTTAGAAAGGTTAGGTCGCTTGAATGTCCGATTAAAACAGCAGGTGGAACTTAAGGTGGCCGAACATCATAACATGGTGCCACACTTGATATGTTTATAATTCATAATTACTAGCTAACCAGTAATCAACATCAAGGTTTATTGATAATAAATTGAGTATAAATTCGCCGATCAGAATAGACTACACAAACTCACTCGGAAGGTTAAAATTCATTGATAGTCAATGAAGGTGCCATGTGTCTCTATGGATAAGACGCTTCTGAGTTTTCAATGTGTAATTACTATAGATTAATAATATTAGTTGTAGCTTGGAATAAAAAGATAATTATTTGAGTAACAAATGCAACCTTAAAAAGCAACCTCAATATCCAACAATCCTCCATCCACCAAATGCCTAACCAGATGATCCGCCCAAAAAGGAGCAAGAGAAGCCCCTTTCGTTCCTAATCCATTGAATAAATAGACCTGACGATATTCCTGATGTGCTCCAACTTTCGGACGGCGGTCTTTAAACACAGGCCGCACTGCCGCCTTATGCGCTAGGACTTCATAGTCAACAGTCAAATAGCTTTCCAGATTTGACAATAATTTTTGCTTGACGATATCAGTAGGCAAGTCATCCGCAAATTCCCATTCATAATTTGAGCCGACCCAAAACTGTTCTTCGCCCACAGGCACCAAGAAAGTTTTAGACTTCAGCATCTTGGTAGTCTGTAACCCAGGAATGCGTACAATCAGTGCTTCTCCCTTCGCAGGCTCATGAATCAGATGACTGAAAAACGGATTATTTCTGCTTTGGTAACCTTCACAAAACACAATTCTGTCAGCAGTAATTCCTCTATAGCGGACCATGCCATCTGTTAACTCCAATTGTGAGTGATCCAACTGTTCTTCAATTAAGCAGTCCTTGGCTTGCAGCACCTTCCTGTAAGCAGTTACTAGTGCAGCGATATTCACTTGAGCGCTACCCGTCAACTCTGCCCAGGCATAAGCTGGTTGGACGCGGTTGGCATAAGCACCCAATTCCGCCTTGTCGATTAGATAAGATTCATAACTGGGATAAGTGCCGCGCAACAACCATTCTGTCTCCTGTTTATTGTTGTTGAGGGCTCGAATAAGGTTGAATTCATGATAAAAATCAAGCGATAACTGTTGTTCTAGTTCCTGATAAACAGGCTTGGCAAATTCGATAAACTCCTCGTAGCGCCAACTTTTTACAAATCGTCTCCCAGTTATCGGATTAATGATCCCTGCCGCTACCTTTGAAGCGCTATTGGATTTGCCTGGATCAATGACCACGACTTCTTGTTGACGCTTCAACAAAGTATGCGCCAGCAGTGTCCCCGCAATTCCTTGACCAACAACGATTATTTTCATTCTGATTCGAGTTGCTTGAGAAATTCCCGATCTGACTTTTTCAATCCTTTTATCACTAGTTCGTAGGAATGGTCTATTAACTCACAAAGTAGCTTCGTCTCGATACTACCTTCAAAATGAACAGTATTCCAATGTTTCTTATTCATATGATAGCCTGGAATCACGTCTTCGTATAGTTCTCGCAACTCCAGAGCATATTCTGGGTCGCACTTCAGGTTTACTGTAAACCGCTCATTACTAATGTTAGTCAATGCATACAGCTTACCCATTACTTTAAAGGCTAGCGTTGATTCGTCGAAGGGGAAATCTTCAGTCGTTCCTGGTTTTAATATGCAATAATTTCTGAAGTATTCAATATTCATTAGTCATAGATTTTGTCTAATAGTTGGTGCCTTAAAACTGACTATCGATGTCTTTAAATTGATTCCAGACTTGTTCGTTTGGCGGTGGGGCGAAAATTTCGATCCGCTCATTTTTTACTGGATGAATGAAGGAGATTCCTCTAGCGTGCAGATAGATACCATTGTCTGGATGTAATCCTCCTTTATAACCATATTTTACATCAGATCTGATCGGACAGTTTATTTTGGATAGTTGGGTTCGGATTTGGTGGGATCGCCCGGTTATCGGTCTTACTTCTAGCAAATAGTTTTTTGCGCGGGCGGCTTTTAAGGCAAAACTCAGTTCTGATCGCTTGGCTCCTTTGGGGCTTTTGCGCTCTAGGCTGTAGGCTTCTGTCTTATTATTTTCTGGATTTTTCCGAAGCCAGTGTACTAATTTTCCTTCTAGCTCTTCAGGCTTTTCAGTGGTGATGGCCCAGTACATCTTATTAATCTCATTGTCTCTAAACAGTTTAGTCATTCTAGTCAATGCTTTACTTGTTCTCGCAAGCACTACTATGCCTGAAACTGGTCGGTCAATTCGGTGAATCACACCTAAAAACACATCGCCTGGTTTCTTGTATTTCACCTTGATGTATTGTTTCACATATGCTGTCAGCGGCACGTCTCCTGTCTTATCTGCGTGAACTAACCACCCAATTGGTTTGTTAACAGCTATGATATGATTGTCTTCGTACAAAACCTGACGCTTTGATATTTCCATTTTTGTTTCTATTCAATTGATATAATAGCAAAAATAGAGTTAATTTTAGATAATAATTGGAATAAATAATAGATGAGACTAAAAATTGGTATTTCGCCTTGCCCTAATGATACTTTTATCTTTTTTGCCTTACTAAACGGAAAGATAGATACTGAAGGAATCGTTTTTGATGTGATCATGAAAGATGTAAAGGAATTAAACGATTTAGCTTTTAAAGCGGAACTGCCAATTACTAAGTTAAGTTATCACGCATTTGCTTACCTGACAGACAAATATGAACTCCTCAATTCTGGAAGCGCGCTAGGAAATAACTGTGGTCCTTTAGTCATAGCGGATAAGAAAATCCCCTTGTCTGAAGTCCCTGGTTTGAGGGTACTGATTCCTGGTAAATTCACTACTGCTAACTTTCTATTTAATCTGGTTTTTCCCAAAGCACCCAATAAAACCGAAGTTATTTTTTCTGAAATAGAACAAATGCTTCTTGATGGTAAGGCAGATGCTGGCGTTATCATTCATGAAAATCGTTTTACCTATGAAGAAAAAGGATTAGTCAAGCTTATTGATTTAGGAGAATATTGGGAGGAACAGTACAAATTGCCGATACCATTAGGGGGAATCGTAATTGATACTAATCTACCCCTTGAAACAAAGCAGACAGTGGATCGTGTCATTAAAAGAAGTATTGAATATGCAATGAAGCATACAAAAGAAACCCTTGAGTTTGTAAGGTTGTTCTCTCAAGAGATGGACGATGAAGTGATTTTGAAACACATTAATCTTTATGTTAATGAATATTCTGTTGATTTAGGAGCCAAAGGAAAAGAGGCGATTCGGAAATTATTCCAAGTTGCTGAAGAAAAAAGCATCATTCCTCCTGTTGCTGCTCTAAAATTTGTCCCATTGGACTGATGGTCATTTGATTTCATGTCCAAAGTTATTTTAGATTAAACGTTATATGCATTTGAATTGTAGTAAACATAGAACCGAAAAATTAAAAGGAATTGAATAAATTTAATTGCATACTTCTAATCCTGATAATAATGAGTTGCAATGAAAAACGTCAAATCAAATATTCTGGATTTAATGACTTATTTATGGGTAGTCATACTGTTATCTTGTATGACAATGGAGAATTCAATATTGAGTTAGGCTTAGGATATAATTCAGGAACTTACCAAATCAAAAATGATACTGCATTTTTAACATATGCTAATCCTGAATTACAATCAAAGAAAATTATAATTAAAGAAAGTAAACTAATTGTGTTGGGTAATCCAAAACAAACTATAGTAAGGAGAACTGATAATTTTAATGCAAATGAAAGTAAATCAAAGCAAGAACCAAAAGCTGAATTAACGCTCCCAAAACAGTTAAGGCTTACCTCAAGATTGAAAGTAATTGAAGGAAGTACTGACGATAATTTAAACGATTGTGATGGTCAAATAAGGAAGTATTCTGAAATGAAAGAAAATGATTGCTCTTTTACAATTGAATCAGTAGAATATAACTTAGTGTCAAAATTTGTATACGACTCAACAAGTCAAGTAGAATCATATTGGTCTTATAAACCTGAAGGCCCTTTAACATATAATTCAGAGGATATTTTAAATGACCAAAAATTCGCGAGGTTAATAGAAGCTGAGAAATTCCCATTGAGACATAATAACACAATAGTCTATGGTGATGATACTATTCAAATTGAATCTGTTAATGAAAAATACAAATTGTTATTTATGGAAAAAGATCTGATAAATAAAGATGAAAAATTCAGAATATTATTTGAATACAGATAGAAGAACCTAATAGAGATGACCAATTCGTTTATTATTATCAATTAATTAAGAATTAACTCTAAAATCCTAGTTTTTACCTCAAATTCCTAAATCAAACCGTATAATTCGGATTAATGATTTCCCATTTTCAATTTATTAGCTATTTTTGCTGATATGAATACGCAGCAAGTAGACTACCTGAACATTGGATTGATGTTAATCTCTTTTATCATCGCATTAATTGTTCCTTTCGAATTGTTTTTATTTTCCTATGCAGTGCTAGGACCACTGCACTATCTCACAGAGATCGGATGGTTAAGAAAACAACATTATTTTACAAAAAAGAAAAGAGATTATCTTTGGCTAGTAGGACTTTGTGCATTGACTACAATAGGCGCGCTCGTCTCAGAGTTGAATAGATGGGAAGCAACTAGAGGGATGTATAATGTTTTGAAGGATAATGTAGTTTTACAGGCACTTAGAGATTATCAGGTTTCCTTTATTTTTATTGCGTTTGTAGCAGCATTAGCCTTTACTATTTTTAATAAGAACTGGCAAAAAATTTTACTAATCGGAATTGCCGCAGTACTATCAATTTACATTAGAGATATAAATCCAGTATATCTGGTTTTTGGAGTATTTCTGCCTACTATTCTTCATGTTAGTTTATTTACTGGGGCGTTTATCCTTTTTGGAGCTTTGAAAAGTAAAAAGACGTCATCATACCTATCATTTCTAGCCTTCATCATCTTTATCTTTACCTTCTTTATTATAAATGTTGATGGTTCTTCCTATACAATAAGTAAATACGCAAGAGATACATTCAGAATCTCGAATTTTGATGGATTAACGGTATTGTTAGCAAATTTATTTGTTGATATGAAGGATTTAGTCCCTTTCAATTTTAATAATGATATGATTGTTCGAATTGAAGCCTTTGTTGCCTTTTCCTACACTTACCACTACTTGAATTGGTTCTCTAAAACGTCAATCATTAAATGGCATAAAGTGCCGAAGAAATGGATAGCAGCATCATTGCTTATTTGGGTGATGTCGCTAGCATTATACTTTTACAACTATCGAATTGGTTTGTTTGCCTTGTTTTTCTTAAGTATGCTACATGTGTTCTTAGAATTTCCGTTGAATCACAAGACCTTCATTTATATTGGTCAGCGATTGTTAGGCCGCAATCCCGACTCCAAAGGAAATAACAGCAACGGGAAAAAAGGAAAGCCGATACAGCCCACCAAATCAAGAAAACTAAAGAGAAGTAAAGCATAGGAACGATGAAATAATAACTCATAAAGGTTTAAGTGAGTAGACCAAAATCTACCGACGAAATGTTATCACTTATTGTTGAATCGTTCCTAAGTGTTTTTTGTTAATCTGCGTCAAATAAAGCGAGTCTTATGTCTTTTCTGTTAAAGTTGTTAAAACCCGCACTCAAATACCTTGCAAAGCGCACAGCTACTAAGAACCTGCCGCAAACAGAAGGCACCCTCAAATTTACTGGTATGGAGCATCCAGTAACTGTGTATCGCGATAAGTGGGGCGTTCCTCATATCTATGCAGAAACGACTGCCGACGCCATGAGAGCCCAAGGATTCATCCACGCTCAGGAACGACTCTGGCAAATGGAACTCTATCGAAGGATAGCCACAGGAACCGCCGCTTCAGTAATGGGAAAAGACCTACTCGAAACAGATATTGCAATCCGGACACTTGGTCTTCACAAAGTAGTGGATCAAGACCTGGAACTCTTCAAAAACAACAAAGAACTACCACTTTTAGAGGCCTACAGCCAAGGCATCAATCAATACCTGAGTACCGCCAAAAACAGCTTACCTGTTGAACTGTATCTCCTCAAGCATAAACCGGAACCGTGGACCGTAAAGGACGTCTTAGCAGTAGGAAGGGTCTTCGCTTTTCAAATGTCGTATGGTTGGATTGTGGAATTGGATAAACAAGCCATTACTGATGCTGTAGGGCCTGAGAAAGCAGCAGAACTAGATATTCATTACGATCCTGCGAATCCTGCTGCTTTACCGAATGGTATTGAAACCCATACCTTTCAGGAAAACGGAAGCCTTGCAGCTTTCAAAGGACCTTTTCTTAAGCCAACAGGAGGCAGTAATAACTGGACTGTTGCACCTCACAAAACCAAGACTGGGAAGCCTTATCTCTGCAATGATCCCCACTTACCATTAACCCTACCAGGAATTTGGTTTGAGAACCACATTGATGCCCCTGGTTTGAAGATATCAGGAATATCCATCCCAGGAAACCCTGGAGTAATGATTGGACACAATCAAGACATAGCTTGGGGCGCAACCCTTGCATTTGCAGACATTCAAGATACCTACATTGAGGAGTTTACTGATGATACGCTAACAAAATATAAATTCAAGGGAAAAACGAAGACCACTGTCATAAGAGAAGAGACAATTGCTGTACATAAAGGCAAACCACACCAATTGAAAGTGTATGAAACCCATCACGGACCAGTGATTTCTGGTATTGCTAATTACCCAAACAAGAAAGTGACATTGTGCTCCAATGTATTGAAACCAGGGAAACTAGTAGCCGGGATCTTGTCATTAAATCGAGCTACTGATTGGAATGAATTCGTAAGTTCTCTTAAATTGGTGACCTGTCCTTCCCTAAACATTGTATATGCGGATACAAAAGGGAATATCGGATACTGGATGACTGGAGAAGTGCCACTTCGTAAAAAAGAATGTCAAGGAACAATGTTACCTAAAGATGGCGCTTCTGGTGATCATGAATGGCTAGGAAATATCCCATTCGAAGAGATGCCACACGCCTACAACCCTGAAAAAGGCTACGTGGTGACGTGTAATCATAAGATTGTACCAGACGACTTTCCGCACTACATTAGTAATCTATGGATGAACGGCTATCGGGCCACAAGATTAGAACAGTTTTTAGACACTGAGGAAAAGCTGACCCCAAATGATTTTAAGAAAATGCAAAGCGATATGTTTTGTATTCCTGGCTTAGAGATGGCTGGTTTATATAATGGAATGATACATCCAAAGGCCGGTGTACAGGAAACGATTGAGTTATTGTTGGACTGGGATGGTATTCTAGGACCAGAAAGCGTAGGTGGATGCATTTACCATGTTATTCGAAAATCACTAATAGATCTTGTCATTCGCAAGCAAATTGATAACGAATTAGCCAATAAATTTACTGGGATTTCTCCTATCGAAAACGCCACCACGTTTTCTGAATATTGGGGTCATGAAATCTATGCCTTACTACGAATTTTAAGAAATGATTCTAGTTGGTGGCTTAAACAAGCAGGCGGCAGAAAAGCAGTACTTCTAGAAGCTGCAGAATTAGCAACCCGTTCCTTACGTTTGAAATTCGGAAGAGATACCAAACAATGGCAGTGGGGGAGACTCCACCGCCTACAGTTTACGCATCCCTTCGCGCAAACACAACCCATATTTGATTTTCTGAATTCTGACTCCTATCCCTTTGGTGGCGGTCCAGATACCCCATGTCAGATGTCCTGGAAACCCGAGAAACCCTTCGATGGGGGAGGAGAGATCGTAGGACCATCCTACCGCCAAATCATCGATCTCAGTAATTTCTCCAATAGTGTAACAATGCTAGCCCCAGGGCAATCCGGTAATCCGCAAAGCCCACACTACAACGACCAAATAGAAATGCTCATGAATGATAAGTACAAACCTATGTATTGGGAGAAGGAAGAAGTAATCGCAAACGCGAAATCCGTGTTGAAGTTGGAACCTTAGATGTTTGATCCCAATATTGAAAATATACTTACGAGTCTCCTATAAAAAGACTATTTTTTCAAAATCCTATCAAATTAGGATAAAATAAAATATGTAGTGCAAAAATGCTAGAGTTTCAGGAAGCAACCGAATGGGAGGGCCGAACTGTAGTGTTTGAGCGGAGCGAGTTTACAGGTCTTGATCTTTTTGGTTCGTTTTTGTATCAAGACAAAAACGAACATAAACAGTAATTTACACATTTGAAATATCGTAAATGTGATTAGGTGTCGTCAAAAACTACCTTTTTAGAGTAGACTCGTCAAGACAAAAACGAACAAGAATAGCAACTACATATTGCCAATGTCGTTACTATGATTGAGGTTCCTCAAAATCACCAAAATAAGCTTACCCCAACACCGTCAATAACATAAAAATACGCTCCATATTCACTTCCCCTTCTCTAATCTTAAACAATGTATTGCGACTTGTACCCTCACAAACCTCTACATCACGAATAGTATACAGCACATTGTATCCCGTTCCTTCGCATAGTGTATTGTCACGAATTTTGGTAAGTGTCTTATGTCCCGTACCTTTACAAATCTCAACACCACGAAGCGTCAACAGTACTTCGCTTTGTGTCCCTTTTAATAGTTGATTATCCTTAAAAGTATACAATATCTTGTGTTGAGTACCTTCTTTGACCTGATCTCCACTGACCGTATACAGTACCTTGTAACTTGTTTCTTTACAAATTTGCATAAGTGACTTATTTATAGAATATGAATGACAATATATTGAATTTAATTATTACTTTCAATTCCTTGAACAAACGTAAATGTAAAGCGTTTTAAAGTAAATCTAGGCAAATTACGAAAAGCACTTATTTTTCTCATAGCTAATCCTTACCTTTGCCGAGAATTTTTAGAATTGCAATTATAAATAAGAGATCATATGAAATTATTAGTTTGTGTCAGTAAAACACCTGATACCACTACAAAAATCTCTTTCACAGATAACGATACGAACTTTAATACACAAGGCGTTCAGTTCATTATGAATCCTTACGATGAATGGTATGCCTTAGTTCGTGCCTTAGAGTTGAAAGAGCAATTAGGAAGCGGTACTGTAACCCTTATTAACATAGGACCTGCAGACAACGACACCGTGATCAGAAAAGGACTTGCCATTGGTGCAGATGATGCCGTGAGAATTGATGCCGATCCGTCTAACAGCTTTTTCGTTGCAAAACAGATTGCTGAGTATGCAAAAGCGCAAAGCTATGATATCATTTTCCTTGGTAAAGAGACCATTGATTACAATGGCGCAGAAGTCGGTTCTGTTGTTGCAGAACTTGTCGATATGCCATTCATTTCCTTTGCGACTCACCTAGAAGTCAGCGGTAACACAGCTACTGTGACCAGAGATATCGAAGGCGGATCTGAAGTGTTGGAAGTCGATACACCATTCGTTATTAGTGCCGCAAAAGGTTTGGCAGAACAGCGAATCCCGAATATGAGAGGAATCATGATGGCTAAACGTAAGCCATTGAATGTAGTTACTCCTGTAGAAGCGGATGGCATGGTGTCCGTTACTAAATACGAATTACCGACTGGCAAAACAGCCTGTAAATACGTAGATGCAGACAACATGGACGAGTTGGTTTCCCTATTACATAACGAAGCAAAAGTGATTTAATTATGGCAATATTAGTATATGCTTCCAGCGCTGAAGGAAAATTAAAGAAAAGCGCGTTCGAAGTAGTCACATACGGTAAAAAAGCAGCAGCTATCCTAGGATGTGAGGTACATGCCTTAGTTTTAGGCGCAGCTGAAGATGCTGGCAAATTAGGAGAATATGGTGCCGCTAAAGTCTTTCACCTGAGCGATGCAGGTCTTGAAAACTTCGATAGTCAAACTCACGCCAATGTAACAGCTCAGGTTGCTGATAAAATTGGAGCGACATTAGTACTTTGTGCTCATGATTCCTTCGGAAAATCCCTTGTCGGAAGATTAGCAGTTCGTCTGAATGCCGGTGCGGTTTCAGGTGCCAACTCGCTTCCTTCTATGGACGGTGGTTTTGCTGTCAACAAAAATGTATTCTCAGGAAAGGCAATCGCTACCTACACCATTAGCTCTGACAAAAGAGTGATCAGTGTAATGGGTAACACCTTCCCGCCAGAAGTGGTTGGAAATGCAGTACAGCCAGAATCTATTGATGTCACAATTCCTGCTAACAGAGTAAGAGTTAAAGAGGTGAAAACCGTAAAAGGTACTGTGCCATTACCAGAAGCTGAATTAGTAGTTTCTGCTGGTCGTGGTGTCAAAGCCTCTGAAAACTGGGGCATCATCGAAGAATTGGCGAATACGATTTCCGCAACTACTGCTTGCTCACGTCCTGTCGCTGATATGGGCTGGAGACCACACCACGAACATGTTGGACAAACTGGTGTAGCGATCCGTCCAAACTTGTATATCGCAATTGGTATTTCAGGGGCGATTCAGCATTTGGCTGGTGTCAATCAAAGTAAAACAATTGTAGTGATCAACAAAGATCCTGAAGCGCCGTTTTTTAAAGCGGCAGACTATGGTGTAGTTGGTGATTTGTTTGATGTCGTGCCAAAACTTACAGCAGCAATTAAAAAGCACCAGAGTAGTTAAAGAAAACAATCATGAGGAAAGTGGTTTAAAGCTTTCCTCATGAATGTTGAAATAATTAATATAGGAATTCGTTTCTTTAAATACTTATTTTTATATTGACTATTCCCATAATTGAGACACTTTTTTTAGTGTAAACACGTTATTGATAATCATGAAGAAAATTGAACTTGAAATTGTAGCCCTTTCACATAGTACTTCTTCTTCTCCTAATTATGCCGTTGTGCTTGGAGAACAGTCAGGTGCTAGAAGATTACCTATCGTCATTGGAGGCCCAGAGGCGCAAGCACTAGCTGTTGCAATGGAACGCTTAAATCCTACAAGACCCATGACTCATGATTTGTTAAAAAATATTTTTAGCACTTTTGAAATCGAGTTGAAGGAAGTCATTATAAGCAATTTACTCGATGGCATTTTCTACGCTCGCTTGATCTGTATCAAAGATGGTAAAATCGAGGAAATTGATTCCCGAACTTCGGATGCCCTTGCATTGGCAGTTCGTTTCGAATGCCCTATCTACACCTATGAGTTTATACTTGATGCTGCAGGCGTAGTATTGGAAGAAGGGGATAGTTCTTCTAAACCTCGACAGAAGGAAGAAGTTAAGAAAAAAGAAACACGAACCACTAGCGCAGGAGGTTACAAGCATTACTCCATTGAAGAACTCAATCAAAAATTGGATGAAGTGCTTGCTGATGAAGACTACGAAAAAGCGGCTAAGATCCGCGACGAAATAAAGAAACGAGAAGAAGCTTAACTGATTCAAATCAATCCTATGGAAATCATTGATGGTAAAGAACTTGCAAATATCATTAAGGAAGAAATTGCTAAAGATGTTCTTGAAATCAAGCAAAATGGAGGGAAAATACCTCACCTCGCTGCTGTTTTAGTCGGTGATGATCCCGCAAGCGCCTCCTATGTAAGAAATAAAGTCAGAAGCTGCGACCAATGCGGCTTCCAGTCTACGTTGATCAGAAAGGACGATTCCACAACAGAAGCCGCCTTACTTGACATCATTCAAGGCTTAAATGAAGACCCGGATATTGATGGGTTTATCGTTCAACTACCACTCCCAAAACATATTAGCGAAGAAAAAGTAACGCTTTCCATCGATCCTAAAAAAGATGTAGACGGTTTTCACCCTATGAATTTTGGTCGAATGGCGTTGGGGCTACCTGCTTATCTGCCCGCTACTCCCTTTGGTATTGTGCAGATGTTGGATCGCTATGGCATTGAGACTTCCGGCAAGCATTGTGTGGTGGTCGGCCGTAGTAATATCGTGGGCACTCCAATGAGCATCCTATTGTCCAGAAAAGCTAAGGTTGGCAATTGCACGGTTACGCTAACCCATAGCCGTACCGCTGATTTATCTGCTGAAACACAACGTGCTGATATTCTCATCGCTGCCATCGGCATCCCTAATTTCATTTCCAAAGACATGGTCAAAGAAGGTGTCGTTGTTATTGATGTCGGTATCAATCGTGTTGACGCTCCTGAACGCAAACGTGGCTATAAGCTCGTCGGTGATGTCGATTTTGACGCTGTTGCCCCAATGGCAAGTCATATCACTCCTGTTCCTGGAGGCGTGGGCCCGATGACTGTTACCTCATTACTCCTCAATACCTTAAAAGCGAGCAAAAAAGAAATTTACGGATAACTTATTTCGATGATTTGGGCGTGCCCCTACGCTTCGGTACTGTCCTAGTAAAACTAGTCCATTCCCTCCACTTCGGGTCGTGTCATCCGCTATTATACGTGGCTTCCCACACAAGGCACAACTCTTCACGCATACCGCTTCTACCACTCACGCGCCACTAATTTTAGAGGTTTTAAACATCAGCTTGGCTGTTAGTTAGGTTTGATTAAGATGTCGCACCATACGTAGCTAAGACTCAAATCATTGTGATTATTCTACCAAGATGTCACACCTAAGGTACTAACCTAATTACTATCAGATCAATTTTGGTTATATCTTTAGTCTTGCTTCCTTGTATATCTCAGTTTTTTATTTAATTTATCGGAATAACTATATTTCTTAAACAATTAGCGAAATAATCAGTAAAAGCAATAGGTGGTTGCAGTTTCCTTAAAAAACTATTATATACTTTTAGTTTTTTATAGAAATAGTTTTCCACTATTTAGAAATTGTCTAAATACTTTTTGGTTGCCTTTTATTATTGGTAAACATGATACCAAATTGTATTTTTGACCTGATTTTGACAAAACATTTATTAGGACACCGATAAAGTGTATCGAAATGATTTATAACCGCCTGATTAATAGGTTACTGTATTTTAGCTTGCTTTTTTTCTTCTCCTTTCAGCTTTCTGCTCAAGGAGATCCGAGTAAAGGACAAGCACTATTTAAAGCCAATTGTGCTACTTGCCATGCTAAAAACATGAAGTCCAAATCTACTGGACCAGCACTTGGTGGTACAGAAGAAAGATGGGCTGAATTCCCAAAAGAGGATCTTTACAACTGGGTGCGAAATGCACCTAAGATGATTGAAGATGGTCATCCACGAGCCAAAGTACTTTGGGCCGAATGGGGACCAAGTGCCATGAACATGTTTCCTAATCTAACTGATCCGGAAATTGATGACATCCTTCTTTATGTAAATAACATGTACACGCTAGGATGTGCTAAACCGCCATGTGCAACTGCTGTTATAGCAGATGCCACTACAACTTCAGATTCTGGTTCAGGATTAAGCGGTTGGATATTTTGGTTACTACTAGGTGTATTAGGAGCATTGGCCCTTGTATTGACAAGAATTGTCTCCAACCTGAACTATATGGCGAAAGTCAAATCAGGAGAGACCAATGTACAGCGTAGTTCAATGATGGATGTCCTCACCTCTAGGGGTGTTGTTGGATTCGCCATCTTCGCTCTTGTTGTTCTAGGAGGTTATACTACAGTCAATAACGCCATTGCACTAGGAAGGCAACAAGGATACGCGCCAAAGCAACCAATTAACTTCTCACACAAAATCCACGCGGGTATTCACAAAATCGATTGTCAGTATTGCCATGATGGTGCTAGAAGATCTAAACATGCTGTCATCCCAGCAGCTAACACCTGTATCAATTGTCACTCTGCCATTAAGTATGGTTCGAACGAAGGTCATGACGAGATTGCAAAAATCTATACTGCTGCAGGATTCAATCCTAAAACAGGTAAGTACATAGAAGACTATGAAAACATGGATCTCGCACAGAAAAAAGCGCTATTTACTGACTGGATGGAAGAAAACACCATCGATAACGATGATAGATATACAGAGAAAAATAAAAAGGTGACTGATTTGGTAGCTTCTCAATGGGAAAACATCGAGAAGGCATTAGATATGAAGAAAGATGGCTCAGGAGATTTAGAATGGGTTAGAATTCACAACTTACCAGATCACGTTTACTTTAATCACTCTCAGCACGTAGTCGCAGGTAAGGTAGAATGCCAAACTTGTCACGGAGCTGTTGAAACTATGGAAGTTGTAGAACAATACGCTCCTTTATCAATGGGATGGTGTATCAATTGTCACAGAGAAACCGAAGTGGATTTTGAGGGCAATGAATACTACGAGTCTTGGGAACAATACCATATAGACAAAAAAGAAAACGTGACTGTTGAAGATATCGGTGGTCTCGAATGTCAAAAATGCCACTACTAATTAATTGAGAATACTTAACTCCACATACCTCCTTAGGAATTATGGAAAATAACAAAAAAATATGGGTCAATGTTGAAGACAAAAGCAACGACCCCCAATTTTTAAAATCCTCTGAATTAGAGTTCTTTGAATTACCAATCACAGAAGGATTGGCTGATGAAAAAGGATTGAAGGAATCAAAGGGAAGTAGAAGAGACTTTCTAAAATTTCTGGGTTTCGGTTTAGGTGCCGCTACTATTGCGAGTAGTTGCGATATACCAGTCAGAAAAGCAATCCCTTATGTCGTAAAGCCAGACGCAATCGTTCCAGGTATTGCTAATTACTATGCATCCAGTATCGTTGATGGTGGTGATTATTGTTCAGTATTAGTGAAAACTAGAGAAGGACGTCCTATCAAGATTGAAGGAAATCATTTGTCTCAGGTCACCAAAGGAGGAACTAGTGCAAGAACGCAAGCCGCAGTTTTAAGTCTTTATGATAATAATCGAACAAAAAATGCTGGTTCAGTTGCTGACGGTAAAGTCACTGCAATGGATTGGGCAAAATTCGATGAAACCATTAAAGGCAAACTGAATACTGCTTCAAGCATTAAAATTGTATCAAATACACTTATGAGTCCTTCTATTAGCGCCGCTATCGAAGCATTCAAATTGAAATATCCAAATACACAGCACGTTCAATATGATCCAGTTTCTGTTTCTGGCTTATTGGATGCTAATCAAGCGTCTTTCGGAACAAGAGTTGTTCCATCTTACCGTTTCGATCAAGCGATGTGCATTGTAAGCTTTGGTGCTGACTTCCTAGGAACATGGATTTCCCCTGTAGAATATGCTCAAGGTTATGTTCAAAATAGAAAGGTAGAAAACGCAAATTCTAAAATCTCCAAGCATTATCAGTTTGAAGCTGGTATGTCAATGACAGGATCAAACGCAGATGAGCGAATAGCTATCAAGCCTTCTGAGCAAAGTGCAGCAGTTGCCGCATTGCTAAGTGCATTAGGTGGTGGTGGAAGTGTGCCTTCTGGTTTAAATGCAAAAGCAAAAGCAGCAATTACAAAAGTAGCCGCCGATTTGAAAAAATTTGCAGGTAGATCAATTGTAGTCAGTGGTTCTAACGATGTCAATGAGCAGATATTGGTCAACGCGATCAATAGCCAATTAGGCAACTACGGTGCAACTATCGATCTAGCTAATTATAGCAATCAGCGGAAAGGAGATGATAAAGCGATTCAAGCGCTATCTAAAGGAATGAGAGGTGCAGCGGTTATCATTATGGGCGGAGCAAATCCTGTATATGATTTACCAAATGGCGCCCAATTTGGAGAAGCACTTAAATCAGCTTCGGTTTCCATTTCAATGAATCAAAAATTAGACGAAACATCTGCGCTCTGCCAATACGTAGCACCAGATCATCATAATCTGGAAACATGGGGTGATGTCGCTCCTAAAATCAATAGATATTCGATTATCCAGCCAACAATTGCACCCTTGTTCAAAACAAGAGCAGCAGGAGCAACATTATTAAGCCTGGCTGGTAGCGATAAATACGATGCCACTCTAGGGCAACCTTGGATGGAATTCGTAAAGAAAAACTGGGAAGACACCATGTTCGGACAACAGCAAAAATTTGCTCGATTCCAATCTTTCTGGGACAACGCATTGCATGATGGCGTTTTTGAAGTACCATTGAGAAGAGCCGCAACTGGTGGATTCAATGGAAATGTTGCAGCAGCAGCTGGAGCGATTCAGAAACCTGTAGGTGGAGAAAGTATTGAAGTAAGTTTTGTAGAAACGGTGGCTATTGGTGATGGTAGATATGCTGACAACCCTTGGCTTCAAGAAATGCCTGACCCAGTTACAAGAACTGTTTGGGACAACGTATTAGCCATCCCAGTAAAATATGACGAAGCGTCCAACTCTTATCAAGGATTTAATGATCTGCAAGATGGTGATTTAGTGAATCTAGAAGTTAATGGTCAAACTTACCAACTTTCTGTAATTCGTCAGTTTGGGCAAATGCCTGGTACAGCAACAGTTGCATTAGGTTATGGTAGAGCTGCAGCAGGACCAACTGGAACAAATGTAGGAACTAACCTTTACCCTGCGCTAAAAAGTAAAGGTGGAACAACACAATATTTTGCAACAGGAGCGAACATTAGCCGTAAGGTAGGAAAAGATGAACATTTTGCTTGTGTTCAAATGCACCACACTTACGGATTGAATACCAGAGGCGACGATGGTAAAATCAAAATGGACAAAGGAACAGGACGTCCATATAACGTGGATGAGGCAGAAGTAGCACCAGCAGGATATCAAGGTTCTATAACAGAGCGTTCCGTTGTTTACTACTCGAATATTAAGGATTTACAGAAAAATATCGATTGGTTAAAGGAAAGAAGAGCACATGCTGAGCACTTGAATCAGGAAACGCTTTATCCTTATGAAGAATACAGTAAAAATTACTATGAACAAGGTCACCATTGGGGTATGTCCGTAGATATGAATGCTTGTATTGGTTGTGGCGCTTGTTCTATTGCCTGTATGGCAGAAAATAATATTCCAGTTGTTGGAAAAGAAGAAGTACAAAGAGTTCACGAAATGAGTTGGATCAGAATCGATAGATATTACTACGGTGATGAAGATTCTCCAAACGTGATTTACCAGCCAATGATGTGTCAGCACTGTGATAACGCTCCTTGTGAGAATGTTTGTCCAGTAGCAGCAACCAACCACAGTTCAGAAGGCTTAAACCAAATGACTTATAACAGATGTATCGGTACTAGATATTGTGCCAACAACTGTCCTTATAAAGTAAGACGTTTCAACTGGTTAGACTATAACGCAACAGATTTATTCCCGTACAATGAGTCAAACCTTAACAGCGATGACAAGACGAAGGAGGAATACGTGTACATGCAAGACAACTTGATGCGTATGGTATTAAATCCTGATGTTACTGTTAGAACCAGAGGCGTTATTGAGAAATGTAGTTTCTGCGTTCAAAGACTACAAGAAGGTAAATTAAGAGCGAAGAACGAAGGAAGACAGTTAAGAGACGGTGATGTAAAAGTTGCTTGTCAGTCAGCTTGTCCTACAGGTGCCATCGTTTTTGGTGATACCAATGATAAGAAGTCTAAAATTGCTAAAGAATTGAAATCAGACTTGAACTATTTCGTTCTTGAAGAAGTAAATACCAGATCATCTGTAGGTTATAAAATGAAAGTAGTCAACAGAGATGACTTAGTTGGTAGTGCACCACAATACTTTAAGAAGAAAAAGCACGACGCTCACGGACATGGAAATGATCACTCTGGAAAAGGTGGCCATGGAAATGAAAACCACGGAAGTACAGGTAGTGATCATGGAAAAGGGCATGATGCCAATAGTCATGAAGGACACGATCACAGCGGAGGAGCAGGGAATGGTAGCGCAGGACATGGAAAAGGATCCGCAGGACATAGCTCAGGAGGATCAACTGAACATAGCTCAGGAAGTGGCCATGGTTCAGGTTCAGGAACGATCAAAGGAGATGGAGATGCTAGTGGAATCATTGATAAGGCTGAAGGCGCTGTAAAAGGAGCTGGCGGAGAAGTCAAAAAAACTGGTGGCAAAATAAAAGAAGTCATTAAAGATGCTGGTGGAACGGTTAAAGACGCAGGTGGCAAGATAAAAGATGCTGCAGGTAAGATTAAACCAAAGCTAGGAAAGAAAAAACAATAAAAGTCGTAGACTTTAATAACTGAGAACACTATTTACAAAATATAGTAAAACAATAAGAATATGCATCATACGGTAATTTCGCCAATTCGTGAACCTTTAGTGGAAGGATCAAAATCCTATCACCAAATCACGGAAGATATATGTTCTCCTGCAGAAAGAGCACCCAATATCCTTTGGATCATAGGATTTGTTCTATCCTTAATTACACTTGGATTTGGACTCGCCTGTATATTCATCACCATTTGGTGGGGAATTGGAACTTGGAATTTGAACAGAACTATTGGCTGGGGCTGGGATATCACTAACTTCGTTTGGTGGATCGGTATTGGTCATGCAGGTACTCTGATTTCAGCGATCTTACTGCTTTTCCGTCAAAAATGGCGAACAGGAGTAAACCGTGCTGCAGAGGCGATGACAATTTTTGCAGTAATGTGTGCGGGGCTTTTCCCGGTGATACACATGGGGCGAGTCTGGCTTGCAATATTCATTTTCCCTTATCCTAATACACGTGGACCATTATGGGTGAACTTTAACTCACCATTGCTCTGGGATGTATTTGCAATTAGTACTTACTTTACTGTTTCTCTATTATTCTGGTATACAGGTTTAGTACCTGATTTAGCCACACTAAGAGATCGTGCTACAGGATTCCGTAAGAAGGCTTACGCTTTCGTTTCATTCGGTTGGACTGGTTCTGCTAAGCACTGGCAACGATGGGAGTCCTTATCACTTGTATTAGCAGGTTTGGCGACACCACTAGTATTATCAGTACACACGATTGTAAGTTTTGATTTCGCCACTTCTGTAATTCCTGGATGGCACACGACGATTTTTCCTCCCTACTTCGTAGCAGGAGCGATCTTCTCAGGTTTTGCCATGGTGTTAACATTGATGCTTGTTACTCGAAAGCTATTCAATCTACAAGACTACATTACACTGGCGCACATTGAGTCGATGAATAAGATTATCTTATTGACAGGTTCAATCGTTGGTGTGGCATACCTGACAGAGTTATTTATAGCTTGGTACTCTGGTTATGTTTATGAGCAGTTTGCTTTTTATAACAGAGCACTTGGCCCTTATTGGTGGGCCTACTTTGGGATGATGACTTGTAACGTGTTATCACCACAATTTTTCTGGTCGAAGAAACTGAGAAGAAGTATCGTATTTACATTCTTCCTTTCCATTTTCATTAATGTTGGAATGTGGTTCGAACGTTTTGTAATTATTGTAATATCACTACACAGAGATTATCTACCATCAAGTTGGAGTTATTATTCTCCAACATGGGTTGAGATGGGAATATATATAGGAACATTTGGTTTGTTCTTTACACTGTTTTTAATTTTTGCAAGAGTTGCACCTGTAATTGCAATTGCTGAGATCAAGCACATTCTTAAAACTGCTGGAGATCAGTACACAGGACCGAATGCCACTGTTCACCATGACGATGATCACGGTCATTCACACACAGTAGAAGAAACAAACCATTAATTGAAAAACGTTCTTAACGAAAGATAGAATGAAAAAAGAAAAAGAGGTATTATTCGGCTTATACAACGACGAAGTTGACTTGATGAAAGCCATCAAAATAGCAAAGGATGACCACTTGGAAATCATGGATGTCTACACACCATTCCCAGTTCACGGACTGGATGATGTAATGGGCTTGTCAGAATCTAGATTACATATTGCTGGCTTTATTTTTGGCGCGTTAGGTACACTAACTGCACTTGGTGTGATGACATGGGTGTTTACTCGTGACTGGCCTATCATTTTTGGAGGTAAGCCTTACTTTTCATTACCAGCATTTATTCCAATTACCTTTGAGCTGACAGTACTATTTGCTTCAATTGGTATGGTTGTCACATTTTATACCATTTGTGGCCTAGGACCTGGAGTTGATAACCCTATTTTGGATACCAGAATTACAGACGATAAGTTCTGTCTGGCTTTTGAAACGGATGGACTAAATATCTCTGAGGTAGATAACCTAAAAAGCTTTTTCAATACGACTGCTGCGGCGGAAGTACATACAAAATCTATAAGTCATTAATTTAAATAGTAATTCATTTTTAATGAAACACTTACACCACATAATCATAGCACTGGCATTCGGAACACTGTTGTTCTTCAGTAGTTGCCGTCCAGCTTCAGCTGATCACCCTGGAGTTGAGTATATGCCAGATATGGGACACTCTGTTGCCTACGAATCCAATGTTGTAGATGACTATTTTGCACATACATGGGATGATAAATTCAAAGGACAAACAAGAGAGGAGTTATCTCAACCGAGAAATCCAGTAGCGGGCACAATTCCCCGAGGATATTCTAGTGTTGCGAATGCTGGAAGTCCTCAAGCACGGGAAGCAGCAATGGCAAAATTTGCTAACGAGACAGTACCCATTCCGGTCAACGGTTTTGTTCCTTATTACTATGGTAATACTGAAGAAGAGCGGGTTCGTGCAACAGCAGAGATTACTTCAAACCCATTTCCTGCTACTGAGAAACGACTCGCGTCTGGTAAGGCGCTATACGATATTTACTGTGGGATTTGCCATGGTCCACAAGCTGATGGTAATGGATACCTTGCTAGAGAGGACGGTGGTAAATATCCTGTGCAACCAGCAAATCTGATGGCTGACAACTTTGTTAACACAACTGACGGTCAATACTACCATGCGATCATGTATGGTAAGAATGTGATGGGCGGTTATGCCGACAAACTATCTTACGAAGAACGTTGGAACGTGATTCATTATATCCGCTCAATTCAGGCAAATGCAAAAGGAGAGGACTATGGAAAGGCCTCTATTGATCCTGTTGGGGGACAAATTCCAGAAGCAATTACTGTAGCTGAGGCGCAACCGGATGTTGAGCAAACTGCACAAGTTGTCGAGCAAACAAAAACAGTAGAGAAAGTTGAGGTTAAAGGCAGTGGAGCGATAGGAAACTTGAAAGCTGGTGAGGCGATGACACTTAAGAATGTCAACTTTGCACTGGGTTCTGCGAAACTGAAGCCTGAATCGATGGGAGAGTTGGATAAAATTGCGGCTTACTTGAAAGCAAACCCAACTGTAAAAGGAGAACTTGGAGGTCATACAGACTCAAGAGGAAACAAGCAAGTTAATCAGGATTTATCTGAGAAAAGAGCAAAGTCAGTATTAGACTACTTGGTTTCTAAAGGAGCCAGTGCTGCTAATCTCACAGCCAAAGGATATGGTTCTTCAAGTCCTAAAAGCACGGATAAAACGCCTGCTGCAAGAAAGATGAACCGTAGAACGGAATTTAAAGTACTAAACTAGAACACCTAATAATAGATTAGAAATGGAACAATTCACCTTTACAGGGAAACAAAAAACCTTATCAACAATATTGATGATTATAGGTGTTCTCTGTATGATCATGACTTATGTTAGTTATCCTGAAGGGCATCACGCTAGGTTTTGGACTAACTTCCTACACAACAGTGTGTTTTTCACTGGTATCGCTTTCATTAGCTTTTATTTGCTCTGTGCGCACACATTGGCCTATTCAGGATGGCACACGCTACTTAAAAGATTGATCGAATCGTTTGGTTTATTTCTGCCAATTGGAGCTATATTCTTTTTGATTCTTTGGTTTGGAACAACAAATGGGATGCACCATCTATATCATTGGGCAGAAGAAGGAATTACTGATCCAATGAGTGATAACTATGATCGGATCATAGCAGGAAAAGCGCCTTTATTGAACAAAACAATGTATTTGATTCTCACAGTAGGATTAATTGTATTCTGGTCACTTTTCGTAATGAAAATAAGAAGTCTGTCCAAAGCTGCAGATAATGGTGATAACGATCTTGCAACATACAAGAAGACCAAATTCTGGATGGCTATATTTATGCCAGTAGGAGCATTTACGAGTGCTTTCTTTATTTGGTTGTCTGTAATGTCAATAGATGCACACTGGTATAGTACTATGTTTGCATGGTATGCTTCAGCAAGTTGGTTAGTATCAGCATGTGCCTTGTTAGCGTTGTTTGTTATTTATCTTAATGGACAAGGATATTTGAACCAATTAAACCAGTCACATCGTCATGATTTAGGTAAATACATCTTTGCCTTTAGTGTATTCTGGACTTACGTATGGTTTGATCAATTCATGTTGATTTGGTATGCTAATGTTGGTGAAGAGACGATTTATTTCAATACCCGTTTAAAAACATTTAAAGTTTTATTCTTTTTGAACCTTGGTATCAACTTTTTACTACCTTTCTTTGTTCTAATGAGGAACTCTACCAAATGGAAGATAGGCTCTCTCGGTTTTGTGGCAATTTGTGTATTCTTCGGACACTGGCTTGATTTCTTTATGATGATTAAACCAGGTATTTACACGACTATGGGACATAACCACGGTAATGGAGATGCTCATGGAGAATTAATTTCTGAAGCTGGGCATCATTCGGCAGCATTGATTGATTTAGGATGGCAATTGCCTGGGCTGCTTGAAATAGGAACAATGCTTGGCTTTCTAGGACTATTCTTGTTTGTTGTGTTTACTGGACTATCCAGAGCTACACTAATTACGAAGAACGATCCTTATTTTGAAGAAAGTTTGCATCACCACGCATAATTATTTGTAACTGATAAAACAAATCCTGATCACATGGGAAGTTTAGTAATCATATTGAGTTTAATTTTACTTGGAATCGTTCTGGTTCAAATAGGTAAAGTGAATGAATTATCCTCTGCTATTAGAGGTGAGGAAGAAACAGAGTATAGAAGTAACAACAGTAATGCTTTATTCGGATTGTTGTTTGTTGCAGTATTTCTAGTACTTGTATTTGCATCCTTCTTCTACTACAAGAATAGCATGTTGGGTTATGGTCCGTTGAAAGCAGCCTCGTTACACGGAGGTGATATTGACTGGATTTTTGACGTTACAATGTATGTTACGTTAATCGTTTTTGTGCTAACTCATCTAGCACTATTCTGGTTCGCTTACAAGTATAGAGGAAGAAAAGGTCTAAAAGCTAAGTTTATACCTCATGACAACAGATTAGAGTTGATCTGGATGGGAATTCCTTCAATTGTTATGGCATTTCTTGTAGTGGGTGGACTAATAGTTTGGAATAACGTCATGGTAGATGTTCCATTAACTGCTATTCCTAATAAGGATTATATTGAAATTGAAGCAAACGGTCAGCAATTTGGTTGGAATTTAAGATATCCTGGTGAAGATGGTATTTTGGGAGGTAATTATTATAAAGAAATTTCTGCAAGCAACCCTTTCGGTCAATTGTGGGATGACGAGAAAAATCACGATGATTTCCAACCAGATAAAATTGTATTACCTGTTAACAAAATGATTCGGGTTAGAATTACAGCAAGAGATGTATTACATAATTTCTATCTTCCTTTTCAACGTGTGAAAATGGACGCAGTACCTGGAATGCCAACACACTTTGTATTTACACCAACTATTACTACTGAAGATTTCAGAAAGCAATTGGGTGAGGTAGATCGTAATGGTGATCCATTGTACCCTGAATGGCATACACCATCAGATCCAGAGGACCCTGATAACAAGTACAAACGATATGAGGAGTTCGAATATATTTTAGCTTGTGCAGAATTATGCGGAAAGGGACACTTCAGTATGAAGAAAACTGTAGAAATCGTTACTGAAGAAGAATACCAAGCATGGCTTGAAACGCAAAATTCCTTTTACGAAGCGAATATCAAAGGTAAAGAAAATGCACCTGAAATAGGCGAATCGAAATCAGAGGATACTTCTGAAGATTTAACCACAACAACCAGAAAGACAATAATTTCTGATATTAACTAAAAATAATTACGTCGTATATTCGACATAACTATATAATATATTATTGAGATGGCAAACATTGATATAGTTACTCAAGAAGATTTAAATCACGGACATGATGATCATCACGACGATGATCACCATGGTGATAAGTACCAATCTGGCTTTTTCTCTCGCTACGTATTTAGCATGGATCACAAAACCATTGCTAAACAATTTCTGATTACAGGAATATTTTGGGCAATAATTGGCGCAGCAATGTCATTGGTGTTCAGACTTCAATTAGGTTTTCCTGAAGAGAGTATGGCATGGTTAAAACCAATCCTTGGAAAGTGGATTGTAGTTGATGCCGAAGGTATTGGTACCTTAGATCAGGATTTCTATTATGCTTTGGTTACGATGCACGGTACAATTCTAGTATTTTTTGTATTGACAGCTGGGCTAAGTGGAACCTTTAGTAACTTATTAATTCCATTGCAAATTGGAGCAAGAGATATGGCATCACCGATGCTAAACATGTTCTCTTACTGGTTCTTCTTTCTTGCAGGTGCAATTATGTTCGCTTCACTGTTTCTTAGTACTGGGCCATTTGCCGGTGGATGGACAGCCTACCCTCCGCTTAGTGCGGTGCAAACCTCGATGTCGGGTTCTGGAGCAGGCATGACCTTGTGGACAGTGAGTTTGGTGTTATTTGTAGTGTCAGTATTGTTGGGTGGTATGAATTATATCACAACAGTAATTAACATGCGAACAAAAGGGATGACAATGTGGCGTTTGCCGCTTACAGTGTGGGCATTCCTAGTAACTGCTATACTTGGATTATTGTCTTTCCCAGTATTAGCATCAGCTTTTTTCCTAATGATATTTGATAGGAGCTTTGGAACCTCTTTTTACATCAGTGAGATTTACATTAATAATGCGCCATTAGAAAATGTCGGCGGTAGTCCAATATTGTATCAGCATTTATTCTGGTTTCTTGGACACCCTGAAGTATATATCATTATTGTACCTGCCTTTGGTATTGTATCAGAAGTGTTATCTGTTCATTCTCGAAAGCCAATTTTCGGATACAAGGCGATGGTACTATCAATTTTAGCAATTGCATTCCTTGCGTTTATAGTTTGGGCACACCATATGTTTATGTCAGGTATTAACCCTTTCATAGCCAATATTTTTGTAGTGTTTACCCTAATAATTGCGGTGCCGTCCGCCGTGAAAGTGTTTAACTGGATAGCCACTCTTTATGGAGGGAATATCCGTTTTAACTCAGCAAGTTTATATGGAATTGGTTTTGTATCGATGTTTATCTCAGGTGGATTAACAGGGATCTTCCTTGGAAACTCTGCAATTGATATCCAACTGCACGATACTTATTTCGTAGTAGCTCACTTTCACATTGTAATGGGAGTTGCAGCATTCTTTGGTATGTTTGCTGGTATTTATCATTGGTTCCCTAGAATGTACGGTCGATTTATGAATGAAACTTTAGGAAAACTTCACTTCTGGGGTACATTGATTGGAGCATACGCTATTTTCTGGCCTATGCACTACCTAGGAATGGCAGGAGTTCCAAGACGATACTACTCATTTGCTTCTTTCGATGCCTTTAATCAATTTGCTGCGATGAATCAATTCATCACCATAGCTGCATTTGTAGTATTTGGTCTACAAATTGTGTTTGTGATCAACTTCTTCTACAGTATTTTTAAAGGAAAGGTACAAACTGAAATCAATCCTTACGGAGCAAGCACATTAGAGTGGACAGCACCAGTTAATGCCGGACACGGTAACTGGCCAGGAGCCATCCCTCATGTACACCGTTGGGCGTATGACTACGGAAAAGATGGTAGAGAGTTTGTTTTACAAACGGAACCATTGAAAGAAGGCGAAAAAGACATGGGAGAACACTAAATAGTTTATTAGCAACCATGAAAACAAAATTAAAAAACATATCAGTTCCACAGACCATTGGTGCACAGATCAGTCAAAAGATCAGTGACCTAAAGGTGTTAACGAAATTTAGACTTTCGATGATGGTGGTATTCTCTGCTGGAATCGGATTTATTCTGGGCGCAGGAGCTGGATTTGTGTGGGCAGACTTTTTGTTACTTTGTTTAGGCGGCTACTGTCTCACGGGAGCCTCTAATGCCTTAAATCAAGTCATTGAGAAGGATTTTGACAAACTGATGCCTCGAACTGAAAACAGACCGCTTGCCACTGGTCGGATGTCTGTTTCTGAAGGGGTGTTGATCGCAGGCGTGTTAAGTGTTTCTGGATTGCTGATTTTGGCAACCTTTAATACTATCGTTGCATTTCTAGGCGCTATATCACTGCTGAGTTATGCGTTTGTTTACACACCACTGAAACGAGTATCTCCGATAGCAGTTATTGTAGGTGCTTTCCCTGGTGCTTTTCCACCCATGATCGGTTGGGTTGCAGCAACGGGGTACATAGGAATGGAAGCCTTAATCTTATTTGGCATTCAGTTTATGTGGCAGTTTCCTCACTTCTGGGCAATTGCCTGGGTAGCTTTTGAGGATTATGCAAAAGGCGGATTCAACTTATTGCCTTCTAAGAAGAGAGATAAGTCTTCAGCGATGCAATGTGTGATTTACAGTTTAATATTGATACCAACAAGTTTACTGTTATACTTTATGGGGGTAACAGGTTTAGTATCAGCGATTATTGTAGGAATAACTGGATTGTTGTATTTATTAGCATCAATCAATTTATATATGAAATGTGATCGAAAGGCAGCATTACAATTAATGTTTTCTTCCTTTTTATATTTGCCAATTGTCTTAATTGCCCTTTGCGCGGATAAACTATAATTATGGATGTAACAATTCACAACAAGGAATATACAGGAGTTCACCCACACAAGTTTTTACTTTGGTGTGCTATTGCTGGTATGATTATGATGTTTGCTGCTTTGACAAGTGCATACATTGTAAGAAAATCTGCTGGGAACTGGCTGGAATTCCAAATGCCTGTTATTTTTTGGGTGAATACTGTCGTCATTTTACTGAGTAGCCTGACGTTACATCTAAGTTACAAGTCATTTCTAAAGGGAAATGAGTTACAGTATAAAGGATTTATGTTTTCCACTTTTGTATTAGGAATTGCATTCTTAGTACTACAATACAAAGGATGGTTGACATTGACTGGAATGGAAATATACTTAAACACGAATCCATCTGCGTCTTTCCTTTATGTTATCTCAGGAATACATGCAGCACACTTGATAGGCGGAATTACTGCTTTATGTATTGCGATGACATTCGCCTTCAAGCTGACATTTAGCGTTACTAAGAGAAGATCAGAACGTTTTGCACTAGTTTGCACGTACTGGCATTTTGTGGATATACTTTGGATATATCTAATGATATTTTTTATTGTACAATAGTCATTAAAAGAAAAATTAAAATGGCGTCAGAAACTACTGTCGAGCACCAACATCACGATGTACATCACTCAGAAGAAAGTGATTGGTCAGGAGGTGTATCACCAATGAAAGCAAGCTATGGAAAGCTGATGATGTGGTACTTCCTACTATCAGATGCATTTACATTTGCTGGATTTCTTATTGCTTATGGAACATTGAGATTTAGTGTGCCAACATGGCCAGTACCTGATTTTGTCTTTCAGGCTGTTCCATTCCTTTCAGGACATTATCCTTTGATCTTCGTAACCATCATGACATTTGTCTTGATTGTAAGTAGTGTTACGATGGTTCGTGCAGTGCAGGAAGGTCATCGAGAAAACAGGCAAGGAGTCGTCTATTGGATGGTCCTTACGATTATAGGAGGTGCTGCTTTCCTAGGCTGTCAAGCTTATGAGTGGAATACCTTGATCAACAAAGAACACATGTCTCTAACTAAAAATCCCTTTGGCACTCATGTAGAAGCCGGAACTTACATAGAAGGAGACGACCATAAAATCAAAGCTGGCGATACCTTTAAAGCTGGTGATCCTTTTTTAATTCACCAGAAGGACGGAGACTATCAACTCTTAAAATATACAGCATCTGATGGTTCTCCTGGACAACAACAATTTGGTCCAAAAGCATTTGGTGCTTTATTTTTCTTTATCACTGGATTTCATGGGTTCCACGTTCTTTCAGGAGTAATATTCTTGATTATCATTGCGATGAATGTGTTCTCTGGACTCTACGCGGAACGACGGAACGGATATGAGATGGTTGAGAAAATGGGATTGTATTGGCACTTTGTAGATTTGGTATGGGTATTTGTATTCCTTGTATTTTACTTATTATAAATAGTTTAATAATTATTTGTACTAATTAAGTTAACGTTAAAAGAAATTTAGAAATTATGGCAACTGGTGTTTCATATGAAGAGTCAAAAAAGTTAGTCTGGAGAGGATTCTGGCTACTTGGGGCGGTTACACTTTTGGAGGTAGGTATTGCTCTTGTCGGTAATGGTCACGTTATTGATGGTTTTAGGCTACCCATTTGGATCATGTATCCTGCAATGATTGGCTTAAGTGCCTATAAAGCTTACTTCATTGTAAAGGAGTTTATGCACATGGGGCATGAAGTACGCGATTTGGCAATGAGTGTGTTGCTTCCATTACTATTATTGGTTTGGGCTATTATCGCCTTCCTTTGGGAAGGAAGTGCATGGAAAGATCGAAGAGATGTGGTCAAAGAGAGAAGTGGCATGCAGGTAAATAAGAAAACCAGCAATCTAGAGTTGAAAAAAGCGGAAGATATTCCAATAGAATATACTTTTACAAAGTAATAATGAAGCGATTTCTAAACGAAATCGCTTTTTTTGTTGTTTACTCTATATTAAATTGATTGAATGAAAATCGCTAAAAAATACTTCCAGGGAATTGCACTGTTTTTTTTCCTGATTATACTGCCAATCGGTTCCTATATGTATCTCCTTACAGGATTAGATTTTTATAAGGAGAATAGAGCAGAGTACGCAAAAAAAGGAATGATGCCTGAGTTTAGCGCAAAATCTCTTTACTCCAATACTCAGCTTACTCGCAATGACTTATTGGGTCATACCTTTATCTTCTCTTTCTTTGATGCTAAAGCACCAGAAAGTGATTCTCTAGTAAAGCAAATGGCATTGGTTCAGGAACAGTTTAAAAACCGTAAAGATATTAAGCATGTTACCTTTTTAAGCGATAGCCTCACTGCTGCCAACAAAAAGTTATTCGAAGAAGCACAACCGATTAAGAATAAGTGGCATGTTCTTGAAGGAGATAGCACCACTAGTTCCTTTATGAAATCACAATTTAAATTGGCAGACATTAAAGACAATTATTCACCAGAGTTTATTCTGGTAGATGATTCTTTGAATATAAGAGGGTATTACAATGTATTGAACGAAACCAGACGTAATAAGCTTATCATCCATTTGTCAATGATTATGCCTTTACAGAAAAGAGAAGAGATTGTTTTCAAAAGAGAAAAAGAAAAGTAATGAGTCAACAGTTTTCAGCAACACAGATCAAACGGTTAAATGGGATTGCGATTATTTTGTCTATCGTTATTCCAGGCTTAGTATTGGTGTTATTGACACCTGGAGCAGTCCCTAAAATCAATCTGCCGTTTAGTCCTTACAGTTTACCACCGATTTACGCGACACTCAATGGTATCACCGCATTTGTCTTAGTGTTGGCGCTCTATTTCGTCAAGCAGAAAAATATTGTCATGCATCAGCGCATGATTTATGTAGCAATGGGATTGTCCTTCTTCTTTTTGATTGGTTACATCCTCTATCACTGGTCTGCTGATCCAACTAGATTTGGTGATTTAAATTATGATGGGGTAGTCAGTGTTGAAGAAAAGGCAAAGCTTGGTGCCTCACGCATGGTCTACTATTTTTTGTTAATTAGCCATATCATATTGTCTGCCATCGTTGTACCTTTTGTACTGTTTACCTTTGTGAGAGGGTTCACCGGTCAAATCGAAAAACACAGGAAGATTGCAAGATGGGCATTCCCATTGTGGTTGTATGTTGCCGTTACTGGAGTTGTTTGTTATTTGATGATTTCTCCCTTTTATCCAAATTAATTCGTAAATTTACAACATGTTGAATCGATCCTACATATTCAAAGTTACCGCCCTCCTAATACTGGTATTCCTAGGATTTAGTGTTCTATTTCCTGAAACCATAGAAGCGCAATGTCGTATGTGTGCGGCTAGTGCGGAATCTAATCTCCGAAATGGAGGCACTGAAGGTAAGGGACTCAACAAAGGCATCCTCTATCTATTGGCGACGCCTTATTTATTGGTGTTTTCTATCGCATTCCTGTATTGGAAGAATCGTAGAAAAGCTATTCAAGAACAAGAAAATCTTCTTATCAGGGAGCTCTTGACGTAAGGGGTTCAGCGTTTCAATTTGTAAGAATATTTATGGGCCGCCCTACGGTACGGGCTATCCAGCACTCTTAATTCCACCAAACACGATGCCGATACGCTGCATTATTCAAACAACGCTTTCTATCCCTCGTCCTCCCCAATGTAATCAATGCAGTTAGAGTTGGTGTTCGATAGTCCTTGATCCGCCGTCGCGGTTCTTTCTCTATTTGAATTGCCGAAAGTTGTTCCGTTTTAAGGTGCGTTATGCTATCGGGGTTTATTACCAATTTGGAGGAGAATGAAAGAAAATGGTTGGTAATCTCAATTTGAGTGTTTAGGCGTAATGTCATGTAAGGCAAATTCCCGCCGTCGCGGTTCCATCACTTTTTAAACTGTCGTTTAATTTCCGCCGTCGCGGTTCCTTCACTTTTAAACTGTCGTTTAAAACTCCACGAGGTCGTTCAGGAATATTCGAGATCGTTCTGGAATCTACGGGAAAACCTTAAATTCTTAGACGTGCCATCTATTGCGCAGCAGGCAGACCTCAAACTAAAGGTTTTCCTGTAAGTAAGTAAAGCCTTTCGTAACCTCATTACTCACACATTTACTCAATACATCCAAACAGTCATGTAATTGGCCAACTCGAGGGTAACACTACTAGCCCTGCCTGCTGCGTGACGGAAGACAGAGCTACGGTTTTTGGGGCGCATTAATCCCAGGGTTTTACCTGGTTTTACGCTGGGCTGACTGATACCGTGCTTTCGGTACTCAAAGCGTTTATGATCAACGCTCAAATAGGGAATGATAACTGATAGCATTTTTACTTAGTTTCTAACTGCTGTAAGTATTAACCCTGGATGAGTGATATGAGGTGTTGTTTGAATCCAGTTATTAGATTATTGGATTGTACTTGCTTTAGCAGTACAAACCAATGATTTAATAACTGGAAGAGTGCCGAGGAGCACGACCCGTAATGTAATGAAGGGGCAGCCCATAATTATTATTATCTAACTATTTATTAAGCAATTACTTAGTAGCATACGCTTCCAAATCGGTTTTATAGCGTTCGAGGCATCGCTCTCTAGCAAATTTGTGCTCTACGATGGGTTGTGGATAGTCGGGTGTGCCGAATTCAGGGACCCAATGCTTGACGTACTTGAACTCTTTGTCAAATTTTGTTTGTTGAGACGTGGGATTGAAGATCCGGAAATAGGGTGCGGCATCTGTTCCGCAGCCAGCCGCCCATTGCCAGCCACCATTATTACTAGCGAGATCGAAATCAAGGAGTTTCTCAGCAAACCACGCCTCACCGCGTCGCCAGTCAATCAGCAAATGTTTGGTGAGAAAACTGGCGACGACCATGCGAACCCGGTTGTGCATGTAGCCAGTAGTCATCAGTTCCCGCATTCCAGCATCTACGAGAGGATAACCGGTTTTGCCAGCTTTCCAACTTTCAAAGTCTTCATCACTATCGCGCCATTGAATGGCATCGTATTTAGCACGAAAAGGTTGCCCAACAACATGTGGGAAATGCGCTAGGATCATTGAGTAGAAATCGCGCCAAATTAGTTCATTCAAATAAGTCTCGCTTACGCCGAGTGATTTTCTTGCCTTTTCGCGGATGCTGATGGTCCCAAAACGATAATGAATACCTAGCTTAGAAGTGCCGTCTACCGCAGGAAAGTTACGGCGCTCACCGTATTTCTTTATTTTGCTTGTTGGAACTTCCCGAGGTGGAAACTCAATTTCAGTACGTTTAAAGTCGATATCTTCAAGGGATGGAATTGGGTAGGGTTTTGTTGAGAAAAATGCCTCAGCATAGTTTAAAGTAGGGTAGGACTTGAAATAATAAGACAAGTCACCGTTAGGAGTGGATTGCACTCTTGTATCTAGCTTCTTCTTCCATTTTTTGCTGTAGGGCGTGAAAACAGTGTATGGCGTCCCATCATCCTTAAGTACTTCGTCTTTTTCGAAGATGACGTGATCTTTAAATGTATAAAAATCAACGTTATATTCTGCTAATAAGCCCTCTATCTTTTTGTCTCGGTCAAGCGCATAAGGTTCATGATCGCTATTGGTATAAACCGCTTCTATTGAATATTGGTTCAAGAGATCTTCCCAAACAGCGACAGGAGCTCCATTCTTAATCAGCAATGAGGAGTTAAATTGTTTTAAATTTTCATGAATATCGGTCAATGTCTCGTGAATAAATGAAACCCGAGCATCTGTTTTATCTTCTAAATCATCAAGGATATTCGTATCAAAAATGAATATTGGGAGGACTTCTTTACCAGATTTTAGGGCATGGTATAAACCCGCATTGTCTGCTAAACGAAGATCTCTTCTAAACCAAAAAACAACCATTTGTGTTACTGTTTTTACTTAAATAATGTTTTTCTGCCATAAAGGCTGCAAATTGGACACTCCCTTGGATTATGGCTTCTTGCTGGGCAATATTCTCTTCCGAAAAAGATGATTTGCAAATGTAACTTATTCCAAGTTTCTTTAGGGAATAAGCGTTTTAAATCTTTTTCTGTCTGTGTAACATTTTTACCATTTGTCAGTCCCCATCTATACGCCAAACGATGGATGTGTGTATCAACAGGGAAAGCAGGAACGCCAAATGCTTGAGACATCACTACTGAAGCTGTCTTATGCCCAACGCCTGGCAATTCTTCTAATTGCTCGAATGTCTGAGGGACTGCTCCGTCATATTTTTCAAGCAACATTTCAGATAGTCGGTGAATCGCTTTCGATTTGGCAGGTGATAATCCGCAAGGTCTGATGATTTGTTTAATGGCTTCTACCTCCTGCAATACCATCTTCTCTGGTGTGTCTGCTAATTGAAACAGGGCAGGCGTCGTTTTGTTTACGCGAACGTCTGTACATTGTGCGGAGAGCAGCACTGCGATCAGTAATGTGTAGGGATCTTTGTGGTCGAGTGGGATAGGGGTTGTAGGGTATAATTGGTTTAGGATATGGGTAATAGCGGTTACTTTTTCTTTTTTTGTAACTTTCATTATAGTGATTAATGATTAGTGTTTAGTTATTAATTATTTACGTAGGTAATGTACAAAATTAGTGATTAATGAATGATATACGAAACGGAAGGGTAGGATTGATCCTGCTCGGGTAGCACTTTCAGCGCTACCGTCATTTGTGTGAATTGAGGACCCAGGGTTTTACCCTGGGCTGACTGATGCCGCACTTTCAGAGCTCAAACTTCCTATTTCAAAATCCAAACTTGAGACCATTCATTAATAATTAACATTAATCATTATTTACTTCGATCCTTGTGCTCGTTTTTGGAAACCAATTGCTTTTCTAGTAAAGATGACATCTGCGTCTTTGTCTAATTTGAAGCAGTCAACATCAGCCATGGTTAGTTGTTTGATCAATCGTTTCGTACGTTTACTCTTAGGCATTGCCGACAGTCTGAGGTTTTGGTTCTTGACTGCTTCTGTTACAATGTTACGTACTGTTCTTGCGTTACCGAAGTATTTGTCGCGAAAATTATATAGAAAGGACAGATAGTTTTCCAGATGTGTGATAGCAGCTTTGTTGGGCTGAAGACCTTCTTCTTTCAACATATGTAGCGCAATTTCAAACAATTCTTCGGCAGAATAGTCCTCAAATTTTAGGACTTTATCGAATCGTGATCTTAGGCCAGGGTTTGACTTGAGGAAGGCATCCATATTTTCTGGGTAACCAGCAGCAAAAATAAAAAATTCGCCTCGGTTGTCCTCCATACGTTTCAATAGGGTTTGGATGGCTTCGCTGCCGTAGTCGCCATTGGCGCCACCGCCCTGTCCTAGGGCATAAGCCTCATCGATGAACAAGACACCGCCTAAAGCTTCTTCTACCTTCTCTGCAGTCTTTTGAGCTGTTTGTCCAATGAAACCTGCCACTAGACCTTGTCGGTCTGTTTCGACCATGTGTCCTCGCTCCAGAACGCCGAGCGCCTTATATATCTTAGTCAAAATTCTTGCTACTGTTGTTTTTCCGGTACCTGGATTACCGATTAATACGGTATGCAGGTAGAATTTATTGAGTACACTTCGATCTGTTTCTCTGTAGAATCTGACTAACTTAATCATCTCTTCGATCTGTCCTTTGACGCTTGTCATACCGATCAGCGTATTCAGTTCTCCCATTGCAATATCCAGCAGTTTTTCATCGACTGGAATGCGCGGAATCCGCTTATGTTTTAGGATATCGATTTTCTCGACGTCTTTCAACAAGATAGTGGAAAGCATTTTATTGTCTAGGCTTTCGGGATTTTCGTGATCCATTACTCGAAGTCCGAGGAATACCTTTGCTTGTTCTATGATATCATTTACAAAACGGGCGTTCCCGAAGGAGCGATCTCTATTTCTGTAGGCTTCTGTAATTAATTCATTAATCCGTTCTTCCGCCTTAGGCGATAGTTTAACGTTCTTTATTTTTTCAGCTGCATACGCTGCAATTTCAGCCAATTCTTGAGGCAAATAATCTGCGAATTCGAAGTTAATTTTAAATCTGGATTTAAGTCCTGGATTAGAATTGATAAAGTGATTCATTTCCTTTGGATATCCAGCCACGATGACAGCCATATCGCCTTCACCATCGGATAATTCTTTAATCAAAATCTCCACAACTTCTCTACCAAAATCTTTGCTATCGTCGTTAGCTCTTGCGAGTGCGTAGGCTTCATCGATAAACAGTACGCCACCCCGTGCTTTTTCTATGGCTTCTTTCACTTTAGGAGCAGTCTGACCGATGTATTCTCCAATCAAATCGACTCTGTCTACTTCGTGAACATGTCCTTTGGAGAGCAAGCCCATCTTTTTATAGAGTTTGCCCATCATGTTGGCGACCGTTGTTTTACCTGTTCCTGGGTTACCGACAAAAACAGAGTGGATATTCACTTCTTCTTTTTCCTCAAATCCTTTATTCTTTCTTAATTGTAGGAATTGTAGGTATTTCGCATGATCTCTGACCTGTTGTTTGATATCTCCCAAACCGATCAATTCGTCCAGTTGAGCCATCACTTCTTCAAAGGATTCGGTGAGTTCAACGGCATTACTATTTAGGGAAACGAGGTTTTGCTGACTAGGCAGTAAAACGCTGACATTACCTTCTTCAAATTCGTCTCCGATGTTGAAGGGAATGGTAGCAATGACACGTTCCATGAAAACAATATCAATAGTATAGTAATCTTCCTTCCATGATCCTTTAATATTAGATCCTTGTCCGGCCGTAATCATTATGACTTCGTCCTTTTTTCTTACATTTTGTAACTTGACGATCTGTCCTTTCATTTCTCTTGCGCTGTTGTGAAATTTAAAAAAGACTTCACACAGCCAATTAGTATCCGGATTTAGGTTTTCTAGGATTAATTCAGAATAGACATATCTGGTTTCCTCGAGGTCAAAGTTTTTGAGATAGACGCGATCCTCTACTTTAGGTTCATCGTAGGACCCTTCAAATAGATTGACCGCCTTGATGCGTACTAGTGGTTCCTCAATACCTTCTTTGTTTTTGCGGGAGTCTTCAACGTAGAAATATTTCGTTGCGATTTTCTCTCCATTGATATATGCTTCCCAATAGTAGGTTCCTTTTTTCCAGAAAGCGCCATATTTTTTATTTCCCCATCCTTCCCGGATAAAGATAATACTGTCGTACTTACTGACTCTTCTTTTGATAGGTAGCGTACAAATTTCTTTAGTTCCTCTTTTAGAAGAGAAGCATTTGAGTTCTACTTCTACATCCCAATCTTCGCGATCAAACTGTTTGTTGTAGAACGTTAATTCAGCATAGATGTAATCTGACTGGTGTCGTTGAAACACCTGCCTGTATTTTTTAGAATTATTGGCCAACCATTCTCTGGAGGCGTATACCTTCAGGTCCCGGAACTTAAAATTTGTGGAGTTATCGATCAAACTATATTATTTTCTTAATTGTAATACCTTCCAAAATGGAAAGGCGTTGTAAAAATCAGTTAAATATACAAAACAATACTATCAAGAAACACTATTCGTATAAACGAATTAATTTCGGAATAGTTGTACAGAATCGACTCTGATTATCACAGTCGTCCAGAAGTATCCGAATATATCAAGAACAATTCCAAAATCTATTGGACGGAATAGGTTGATTGTCGTTGTATGAGAAGTTCGTTCTACGTTTATTCGATAAGTATGATTTCTAGCTACTTTTTTGTAATTACATATGTGTCTGCTGCTCCACTTTCATTGTGATTGCTGGGGTATTCTAATACAAGGAAGCTTGCTGTTAGGTCATTCTCGTATTGCTTCGGTACCCTGTAATGTCTAGCGAAGTTGTGTTGCTTCCGAGCTGTGATATCTCTATAACTGTGTTCTTTGAATTGTAGCACATCTTCTCCAATTTGTAAATTATAGTATGCGGTTCCGCCTACACAGGAAGTAAATGGTGTGTAAGTAAATTTTTCGTAGATCAATTCTTTTTCGAAAAAGACTATTTTGACTCCTTTGTTTTGAGGGAATGGTAAGTTTAATTCTGGAAGTTCAGCGAGCGTTTTCGATTGAATGTAAGTACGAATTCCCGATTCATTATTGAGCTTTTTGAATAATCAGATACTTGTTTATTATTGGTATCTTTTAGGAATAACAATCGTTCTCCTTTTACTGGAAATTGTTTAGTCGTCGTCCGAAGCGTGAAATAATCATTTTTTAGGGATATTCTGCTGGGTAATGTGAAACAAAGCCAATCCTCATTTATTTTAAGGAATGCTCTATCTACGATTTTGTTATTGAAATCGCGGCCTTGTTCAGAATACACTACAACTGTTGCTTGCTTGTAGTGTTCTGAATACATTTTTTTCCAGTCTTTTAAATTAGGAAAGTCTTTTTTCCATATGATTTTGAAGGGGATGGGCTTTAGACTGTATAGTGTTAGGTCATAGATGTGGGTAGGAGTGACGACATAAGGCACTAGTCGGATCGGGTAGCAGTCCTTGATGTTATTATTAAGGTGCAATATCTCATTGCCGTGTTGGTCTAGTGCCATGATGGAGGGGTGACCGAAAATGAAAAATTTTTTAAGTGTAGGACTGTAGGTAATATTGCCGTAGTAGCCTTCGTGTAGTCTGGTTAACTGATAGTTTTGTGAGGTGATACCGTTTACTGGGGACTGATAACTGTTGAGGGTTTTCTTCTTAAATATTTTGGCAGTTCTTATATTGGTTGTCGTGCATTGATCGACAATCGTAAGAAGCAAAATAAAACCAATCAGAATGTAAGTTGTGATGGGCTCAATTTCAACGAAATAATTTTAAAAAAAGACAAAAAAAATGCCCACACAAACATAGAGGGGTTTTTGAAACCTCGAAATAACACGTATGGAGCTGCCGTAACTGGTTCAGTAATCCCCTTGTCTCCCGAAGGAGAGACCTGATGTTATCAGGTTTGAGGCCCGCCCTAGTCAGTACGAGTCTGGCACCAATTTAAATAATTGTAGATTCAAAAACAATTCAGTGTCCGTATGAGCGAAGAACTATTTCTTTTCTGGAACACGAATTCAATCGTGACGAGACTTTCCATACTTCCCCATATATACTTGGATCTGATACTGCAAGCAGTATCGTCAATTGGTATCAATATATAAAAGAACTTTCCTGTCGCAAGGTATGGTATACTAAACGTACAATCAAGTAAATTGTTTGTTTTTTATTCTAAAAATGCGATTAAATTGAAAAAAATAATTCTCTTCAAAAAAAGGGGTAGTATTAGTTGCTTGATTGTTGTAAAGATTATATTTTTGCGACTTTTAAGAAAGTAGAGCATGCTAAAGTTTTCTTGCAGAAATTTAACTTCGATCTTTTTTTTAAGCGTTTACGAATTATGTTCTACTTTTCGATTACCCAATAGAGAGGATTAATTCCATAACTATTATATTCTTGAAGTAGTATTCTATTTCTGTTTTCATTAGAATAGACTTCTTTATACTGGCCGAGAACAAAATATTGGCCTAAAAATCGTTTAAATTTAATTTCTCTGTTTTGTGTCGTTATCTTGAAGTACTGATAACCATTTTGAAGCGTTCCACCAATTGCTATGTTTTTTGATAGGCGGGTAAAAGCTTTATCAAAAGGTTCAATGTTTTTTCCTATCGAGAATTCTACTTGCTTCTTTTTTTGCCAATTAGGCCAGCATGTACTTAGGTGATACTTACTTACTTTATAATAGTATAACTCGTCGCCGTAATCAAGAATAAAATATTTTCTAATATTATAGACTTCTTTTAAATTTTTGGACAGTTGTTTAACTATTGCGTCACAATATAGATTATTAAAGGAGTCCTTTACTGGGTTGATTCTATAGGTAAATGACTTTAAGACGTTATCAGGAAATTGTTTTTCGATTGACTCCAGAATCAGTTGGGGTTTAGTTATCTGTTTGATATTCTCAATTTCAAATTCTGGATAGGTAGTTTTTATAATACTATGGCTTAATTTTGTTTCATCAATGATAAAGATGTTATCGCCAAATACTTCAAAAGTCTGGCTTGAATTAAGCGGTATCTTTTTCAGCGCTTCAAATTTTTTATTTAGGATGACTATGTTTTGTCGTATTGGTTCTCTTTCGACTTGTTCCATTGTAATGTAGAAGTTTTGAGATATTCCAAACTCATTATATTTAGTTTTGACGATTTTATATTCGGGTGTCGTGATTTCTCCAAATTCTTTAATATTTGGATACTTATCTTTTTGAGGTCGGTCTCCACAAGAGCTCAAAAATATAGCTAAACATACAATTACAATTAAAGTAACAGTTGTGATTATCTGAAACATAGGTTAAAGTTGTATTGGCTGTAAAGTTATAATTTTACTATTAATAATAGGGACTGAATATCGAATTTAAAACAAAACAGAATAGCGCCTACATCATTTCTGACTTCAAGGCGCCATTCTAGTTTTTTTATTTATACAATTCAGCTTTTTTGTTACAAAGTAGTCGCCTGCAGGTAACTGGCAAAATAGATACCTGGTGCTAAACGAGAGCGTTTTTTTGAGTTCTGAATTAGTAGAAGCCTCTGAACTGAGTTATGTGGTTGTTTTTAACAATCGGGTTGTCAATCGGGTATCTGTATTCGTAGATGGCTTTGCTACCACCGTAGTCTTGGACTGTGTCATGGACTGGTTTCCAATTTGTTTTGATGGGAAGGGTGTCATCTGTTCCGTCAAAGATTGGGCGTTGACCGTTTTCTGTTAGGCCAATGACGTTGATCCAGTCGTTTGGGGCGCCGGAGTTTCTAATGACTACCTTCTTTTCGGTATAGCGGCCTGGTTTTATCAGTATATTGTCTCCTGGTGCTACTGGTGCTTCTTTGAGTGCATAGTTAAGTGTTTTCCAAGGACTGGTTTCTGTTCCGGGGTTGGTGTCATTGCCATTGGGATGGATGTAAAAGGTATTGTTCATTTGTGCTTGCACTGTATTAACAGCAAGGCATAACAACACTAGGGCAATATTAAATGGACTAATTTCATTTTAAGTGATTTTAAGTAAAAGTAATTTGATTTTCAGTCCTTTATCTGTTGTGGTATGTGGATGTTACAGTTGGTTGTTTTTAGTTTTAGGGTTGTGTTTCCTGACGTCTTTTAAGAATTTGATTGATGCTGCTCCTAGCTAGACTGTTGCATCTCTTTCGAGTAAGTGCCGCAATAAAATTTTTAAGGAGTAATGTTTTAGCTATTATGTGTTGCCCCTAGCGTAGGTGCTGCAATGTTTTCTGGAGTGAAGTTCCTGAGAAGTAAGTGTTGCCGGTTGGACTAAAAGCCACGCTTCTTGCCAGTAGCTAGGTACCGCCCAGATAATAGCTGGAATAGCGTCCAAATTATTAAAGGTTCAAAGGGTTCATTAACAGTTAGTGAACTAAATGTTTGCCAAAAATCATGTAGGTAGTGATTACAAATCAATTTTGAATCGCATGACAACTTCTCCGGTTTCCTTATCGATTTCCACTTTTTGATTGTTTGATGCGAGTTCTTTACCAGTTGACATTTTATACATGCCTGCAAGGAAACTCAGTCCTTGATTCATGACGGTTTCCATTTCTTTGAGTCGATTTTGTTGTTCTTTTCGGCTGGTTTGGTCCTTATTTGGTTTTGAAGTGATTGGCTCTGGTATTTCTTCAGTTTTTTCTTCGATCAATTCCTCTTGGTTGATCGTGTCTTGTATTGGTGCTTGCTGTCCTTGCTCCTCCATCTCAACATCGTTTTGAGTTAGCTCATCTTCCGACTCATTTTCAAAGTTGTCTTCATCTTGGAAGTCATCAATCATGGTTTCGAGTTGAGCGATAAACTGAGAGCGTCCTTTTGCAGAAAAGTCAACATTGTCTAGCGTAGATTGATCATTAAAAACGCCTTCAAAAAGATTTTGTTTTAACAACAGTCCCGTAGCAATCCTTGATTCGATGGTTTGGTAGCAGACAAAGTTGATTACCAATAGCTTACCCGCCTTTTGACCGATTCGATCAATTCTTCCAATTCGTTGATTCTTTTTAGCTGGATTCCAAGGTAGTTCAAAATTGATAACGGTATCTGCAATTTGGAGATTCAGGCCTGTTCCGCCAGCTTCTGTGGAGAGGAATACCTTGCAATTGGGGTCGGTTTCAAACGTTTTGATGAGTTCTTTTCTTTTTTTGACGGGAACTTTACCAGTCAACATTTGGTAGGCAACGCCCATTTTCTCTAACATTTCGCCAATCATTTGATTCATGGCCACCCATTCTGTAAAAATGATGATTTTACAAGGCTGGTTTTTGATGTCTAATTTTTGTTGGAGTACGTGTTTAAGTTCTATAAGTTTAGTGGAATAGCGTGTTTTTTTATCAATTAGGAAAGTAGAATTGCAGACCATCCTCATTTTTGTAAGGAGAAGAAGGAGTCGCTGCATATCGAATTCTGTTTTGAATTTTTTTGCCAGGATTTTAGCGACACCTCTTGAATAGCTAGTGTGCAAGTTACGCTGTTCAATGTGAAGTGACACTGGGATAGTGATTTCCTGAATGCTTGGTAATTCCTTAATGACTTCTCGTTTTTCCCGTCGGATCAGAATTTGCTGCATTCTTTTTTTGAGTTGTTGTAAATTGTAGTATCCTAGAATTCTAGTATCGCCTTTTTGACTGAAGTAGCAATGCTGGTAGGAAAACTCCCATAGTGGCGCTAGGAATTGCTGATCGAGAAATTGCACGACAGAATAGAGGTCTATCAGTCTGTTTTCGATTGGTGTTCCAGTGATGATTAAAGCGTGTTTCCGCTGAATTCTTTTTGTAATGGCAGCTGTTTGTGTTTGGTAGTTTTTAATGCGCTGTGCCTCATCCAGGATAACAAAGTCTGGAGGATTGTTGTTGATCGGATTGATATCTCTTCTGACAGATTCATAATTTGTGATTAAAAAATAGGCTTTGCTCTCTACGTATATTTCCTTACGTTGTTTTGGAAATCCTTCAATTATGGTCGCTTTTTCGGATGTAAATTTTTCGATTTCTGTTTTCCATTGTTGTTTTAAGGAAGAAGGACAGATGATGAGTGTTTTTTTGAAGCCAAAGACCTGTTTTTTAATGATTGCGGTGGCGATTGCCTGCAAGGTTTTGCCAAGTCCCATATCGTCTGCAATGATCACTGATTTTTTGAATATGGCAAAGTTGATTCCTTCTTTCTGGTAAGGAAATAATGTTGCTGATACACAGGAAAAATCGGGTTTGTATTGACTTTTCATTTGATATAGCATTTCATTTGAAAACGCTGTTTCCACTTTATCAACTACCTCTTGTCTGACTTTAATCTTATCAATTGATTCCGTTTTTTGGAGGAAACTGAGGAAGGCTTTAGCTTTGTGGTCTTCAATGTAAGTGCTTGATTTGAAGAATTTCTTAATCAGTTTACCAATTTCCTTAGGTAATTCGTGTGGATAATACCATGAAATTTTATAGTTGTTGATTGGGTCGAGGAATATTTCTACGAATGGGTATTGTTTACTGAGTTTTTTATAGCGTCGTCTGTTTTTCTTTAGTTTATTAAATGTGTACATGATGTGTTTGGTTGTCCCTAGTTTGTTGACGCTGAGGTCATGGCTATTGATGTACCCGGTTTCATTTTTGAAGTCACGAAGTGTGATTTTGTATTCGACTCCTTTTTCATTGTAAAGGGTGTGTTCTCCATAGATGTTATCGGCAAATTCAATTTTATACTTAGCATTTTTTGCTTTTTTTACCCGTTCTTCTAATACGCGGTGTTTCATTCCTTCACGGGTATATTTTTTTCCATTGAACTGAATGGGAAAGATTGTTTCCTGATTTTCGAGTAGGTAGATGAGGCTGGCAACTTGTGGCTCTTCCCAGTTGACTGCCTTGTCTTTGATGGTGGGGAGAAGTGTTCCGTTATTGACTGAAAGACTAGTGTCAATTTTTTTTCTGCCTTTGCTAACCAGAAAGTCGAATTGTTCTGTTGCATAGGAGAGTAGGGTAACTTTTTGCTTACTGACTAATTGCTGTGCGCTGTTATTTATGGAAGGGTCGTAGTTGTCGCTGTTGAGGTAGTCTTCATATATTTCGAGAATATTCATATTTACAATCTTTTAAGCAAACCTAGTTTATTTCTGTGTTTCAAAGAAAGGAGTAACTCAAATCTTATCCACAAATTGCTGATGATTGTTAATATGTTTTGAATTGGCATGAACTACTGAATCCCTGTTTTCTATTTTTTTCAAAAAATTTGTATAAATATTGTGTGATTGTGAACAAAGATTCTATATTTGCAATCGCTAAAGAGGAATAGCAACAAAAGTATTGTTCTGTTTTCTTTAGTTTGATTGATGGGAGATTAGCTCAGTTGGTTCAGAGCACCTGCCTTACAAGCAGGGGGTCACTGGTTCGAATCCAGTATCTCCCACACTGAAAGAGAAGGAGTTACATTAAATTGTGACTCCTTCTTTGTTTTTAGTCACAAGCATTTCACAAGCGGGAGGATAATTTTTGATTTTTCACAAACGGGTATAATTCCTTTCTATTTTATTTCTCAACATGAGAAATCAATCAATTCCAGAATTGTCTTTTCCAAATTATTCATAAATAGTTCGAACATATATAATTGACTTTGTATCTTGGTCATTGATATAAGAAAATTGTTTTCTCCATTAAACCAATTGGAATGAAACTTACGATTGCCACTCTAATTTGTTCTTTTCTTTTTTTGTTTGGATACAGTCAGGTGGATTCTAATAATGTTGATCCAAGTCTATATAATGAGTCGTTTACTATTCCACCTGATGAATATGAAAAGGAACCATATAATAACCCATCTGAGTTAGATTTAGTTGATGATAATGCCGACCTTGGTGACGGACCATTTCTTGTATCCGTTGAAGATATTTTTTGGAACTGCGATACTACTCCGTATACTAATTATCAAATTGAAATTGATGAATATATATATGCTTCTGAAAATTTTGAAGAGTTGGATTGTGAAAACATAAAAAGACGTTCCCGTAAACTTTATTCTTACTCTAAAAGACATGGAACTCAATCTCAACTGCTAATAACTCAAAGCTTCTTAGGATATAAGTATTTATGCGATGGGAAATTAGATAAGGCGAGAGAAATTTTTGAAAAAAATTATATAAAAGCAACTTTAATTAAAGAAATAGGTGCTATTGCTAAGGCAAATTGGGACATGGCAGTTCTAGAAGGTAAGTTTAGCAACGAATCACTAAGAGAAGACTATTTACATAATGCAGGCTTAGGGTATTTGGAATGTGGTAATGAATATTTAGCTATAAAAATATTCAAGATTTTGGGAAAGTACTATTTTGATAAAGGGAGGATGGAAGAATGTGTCAAATCTCAAAAACAAATAGTTGAAAGCAGTTTGAATATTGGAGATACGTTGACCGCAGTAGAATATTTAGGATACCTTTGCTATAATCATTATTTAATTGATGGAAATGTATATAATTCAAGGCTTTTCTTTGAAGAGGCTGTCCATTATGGTAAAAGTAGATTACTAAATTCAAAAGATAGCATTGAAACAAACTCTCTTAGCCTTTCCTTGGCTAAAGCTTATCATCAAATAACTTTTTTGCTCTTAAAAAAGGTAGATGAATCTACTGATCGGGTAATCCTTGAGTATTTCGAAAAGTATTCTAATGATGCAATTTCATTCTACAGGGATTGTGGTAATAAATATTATGAACAGATGATGTTAATGAATTTTGCAATTTTCTATGATAATAGAAATATGCCCCGTAAATCATTAAAATACAGTTTACTATCACTTGCAAAGTATTTTGAATTAAACGAATCAGATCAAAATAGAATTTCAAATGAGTTAGGAGAAATCTATTCTAGAGTTGGGGGAAATTACAAGAAAGAAAGTGAATTTGAGAAGGCTATTATATATTATTATAAAGCGTATGTATCGTCTGCCAACCTGACTGATAGTTTGTATCACCTGTACGAAATATCATCAATAAGTACTGAAGAAGTGAATCATATAGATTTGGATAGTGCGTTACATTACACTTACGAATTATTTCAATTAGCCAAGCAATCTAATGAGGTTTTTTTTATAAATGAAAGTGTAAAATTGATATCTCAAAGGTACTTTTATCAAGGTCTTGATGATTCTGTAAGAACTATTTTGAATTGGAAGTACCCTAAGGAGGTGATTGAATTCGAATATTTATTTCAAAAAGCGGATTATCTTGATGATTTAGTAGACCATGAAGAATCAACATTAAAAGCTTTAAAGATATACGAAGAACTACTTAAAAAAGCTAGTGATGAGACATTAGAAGAACCTCTTAATTCTTATTTCAAAGAGAAGAAAATTTTCATACTTGGCAAAGTAAGAGATATGAATCAAACTGTTGCAGGATCTAAACGGTTCGAAACCATATTGGCACATTTGCAACATGCTAAGTTAGTTGATGATACTTTAGAAATAATCTTAGGTCTAGAGTTCGTAATTAAATATTACCAAAATAGGAGTCAGGATTCAGTATTACTCTACTATAGAGAACTTTGCAATTATGCAAGTAGTTTCGATCATGAAAAGAGGTGTTTAAGAGATTGGATTTGTGGCAATATAGAAATGGCGTTAGATACATCAATTAAAAACACCTTAAATGATGAGCAACTTTTTACCAATTACCTTGCAGGTATTGAATCATTAGAAGGATGTAGACTTAACAAGGAGGAGTTCAATTTGTTTTTTCAAAATTTAGAAGTTACCATTGAATCAGTTACGTATGAAGAAGGTTTGGAGTTGATAGATAAATTTTTAGAATTATCATTTATTAGGAATGATCCATATCGCAGAGAGCCATTTGAAGAAAAGAAGAAGGAAATTATTGATATGATGTCAATGGAAGGAATGACTTGGCATGTTGCTGATAGTATAAGAAATGGTATAAGATTAGATATTCTTCAAACAAGTATTGAATTAAGAGATACATGTGCGATAATTGATCATAGCTCGATGATGGGATACGATTTTGCTCACATTTTCGGAGGATATGGAAATTCACTTGATATTTACCGATATGAAGCATTAAAACATTTGCAAAGAGCTATTGATCTGTCTGAACCTAAATGGGAAGGATGCGGATATGACGTTCATGACTTGAATCTTTTTAAAATTCTTGCATATATAAATTTGGGTCAAATTGATAATGCCATACTTTTGTTAAAAACTATCGAACCATTTGTGTTTGATGAAGCAGAAACTATGAGAAGTAAAGATGAATCGGAAGTTTCAGAAATTGTATACCTAATTGCAAAAAAACTTGTAGAACGTGGAGAGGTACAAAGGTCATTACCATTATGGAATAAATTGTTGAAATTTGATGTTTATAATGGTGTTTCTATTCATGCAAATGAAAGTTATTATTTGCTATTAACAAAAAAATGCAATTTTCTATGCAAAAAGGATCTTCTAAATTGGTTTACCAAACTAGTATGTTAAACGAGACAATTCCTCTGGGTGGCGATAAATTTAAACATGTTAAAGCTGAACTAAATAAATATCTGGAGTAAAATACTCTATATCTGGAGATCAATTGCACCTCCAATAAATAAGAAATACATTTACAACCGTATCACAAAAAAGCCGATACGGTTTTTTTTATTTCTTAATTTAAAAATTGTGAAATCATGCTTTACAATTCAAAAATCCGCTCCCCATAAAAAATGGTCGTCCGCAAGATGCTGGACGACCGAAGATTCAAGAAAACTTGAACCTCTCAACAAGGAAGATTATAGCATACCGCTAAATAATTGCAAGTTTTCAAATCTGTCTTCTGTCGGTGCATCCTGCACCCTCATATCCTTTCAAAAGTTAAGTCTGTACTACTTTCTAACTCGCTCACAGACAGCTTGATTTAAACAGTTTTTTCTAGTCAGGAAAGAAACTTTACAAACAAGTAAGGATAGGAGTTCTATGTAATGTCGATATCTAAATCGATGATTTTTAACAAAACAAAACTTTAAAAAATGACGATTGAGTCACAAACAAAGTTCATCTCGTCCCATATAAGGAAATTCGAGGCAGAGACGTGGCAGCAACCACTGCAAATCGAATACGTCGAGGACACTGCCTTATGGGTGACAAGAACGGAGAACCAAACACGCTATGTAAACACAGGTTTACTCGATACCTGTTCGATGGATCTATTAATATTGATATTGATGAAATCGCTATATGAGGACTATAAGGAAGTTAAGCAGCTTCAAAAAAACTTCAATGACATCCTCAGACCGGTAGAAATCAGAGGTGAGGTGAACGCAGCAATTTCCTTCTGCAGCTTTCAGGATGCACCTTTTGAGGAACTGCTTCGAGTCCTTCATCAGGATGACGGTAAACTGAAGACACTGATACCAGGAAAGAGCAGCCTCGAACGGTTTATTGAGTTCCTGATTTCCAGCTACGCCAGCTATCTCCATTTAGACTCTTACATCTACCTGGCTTCTTTACAGGAGATGGATTCAAATGGAACAGTCTGGCTAGTAAGTCTGACAGATTGAAGCACACAGTACACGCTCCGATTTTTAGCAGACACCTACAACGATGTCCAGTACTGTTATGAGAACGGACACAAGATGAAAGAGGAAAAGTACATCAATTGTTTAACCGGGTTCGCGTCTGCATCAATCAAGCAAATTGCCTTGCAGGATAAAGACAGAATCTATAAAAGCTAATCTCATGAAAGACAAGATTATAGTTATAGACGAATCTAGTTTGTACGAATTAGTAGAAAAGATTGTTGGTCGGCTTAGACCGACCAACAGTTCTCTTGATTCCGATGATGTCTGGCTTGATGAGAAAGAGGCCATGGAATTGTTGAAAATTAAGTCCAAAGCCACTTTGTTCAAATACCGGTCAGAAGGACGCATCACCTATTCTCAATTAACGAGAAAGAAGGTGTTGTACCTGAAGGCATCTTTACTTGAATTTTTACAGAGAAAAGCTAGAAATACCTTCTAGTTGTACCATCGAATTTAATTTCAAAACAGTCTGCACGGAAGGAGTTGCCGCTCTTTCCGTTGCAGGCAATAATTATCAAAAATAATAAATTATGAAGTTAATTAAAAACACGCTCAATAAAATTGAAGCAAATTTTAATAAAGTCATAGAGCAGCAGGGACTAGTTGATCCGCGTAATCTTAAGAAAACGGTCATGCCTTCGCTGCAAAAGCACCTAGATAAAGAAAAGTCTAAAATTGAGCATAAGGCCATGCTTGATGCAGAAGATTTAGCAAAGCGAGACATCCCTCGTAGAGAAGGCGATAAGCTAGCTCCATATATCCAATACATAACAGAAGCAGTTTCCTTGCTTTGTAACAAAGTAAGCACAGAGCTACAGGCAGAAAGCCTTCCGAGGCTTAAAGAAAATGCAAAGACATTAGCAGGGACGGAGATTGAAGAGCTGTCAAAACAACAAGAGGAATTGAAGAACATGCAGGTCAATAAAACGAGAGACATGCGCAGCCTCTTGAACCGAGACGTTTACAACTGGATTAAACTGCCTTTTTTGCTCGTATTTATTGGTGTCTGTTTACTAGGCGATGTGCTATACAACAGCCGTTCGTTACAAGCATTTTCAATATCCCATTTGGAGTCGATGATTATCATTGTGCCGTTGGTGGCTGGCTTAGCCATTATTGGGCATTACTTCTTCAAGGAACTTAGAAAGGATGACACACAAAGGCGGTCAATTTTTAAGTTGATTTTATTGGGTTTTGGTATCCTTTCTTTGTTTGCGGTCTTAGGATACGTAAGAGTTGGGTATCTAAATGAAGTGACACAATCCATTATTTCTCCTGCTTTTGGAACCTTGATGTTTGTTGTGATCAATGTACTGATCTTCACAGGGATTTCAGCAGCATTCTTTAGTTTTCCAACAGAAGAGCAAACCAGTATTCGTAGAAATGCTAACAAAGCCAGAGCGGAATTAAAGGAAATAGAAGATAAACTTGATGACATTTCAGAAGAGATCAAAATTCTGAAGCGATGGCTCAACGAAACACAGACGAGAGCGGATGAGATCATGGATTACCATAACTTATTGCTTAATGAGAACCTAGCCTTTTACAGAAGTGTCTGTTCGAACTGGAAGCGGGAGCTGATAACGCGCCTCCGTCATACTCCAAGTTGCTTAGATCAACCCCTACCTCGTGTGACCTGCCGATTCGTAAGTATTGATAACCTAAAATCACATTAATCATGATTAGACTAATTTATTTAGGATTAGTACTGTGCCTGTATGGGTGCAGTACAAATCCGACAAACGGAACCATAGTTAGTGTCTTATGGGACATTACAGATAAGAAGATTACAGCACCGAAGACCAGCAATTTTGCTCCTTTTTTCAAGGAGAAAGACATTTGGAACGCAGCAGAGTTGAGTGTCACCTATATTACAGATGTGGAGTATGGTGAGGAGAATACGACTCGTATGGAGGGCCAATCTTCTTTACATTCAAATGAATTGGAGCGAAGAAAGGAGTATAAAGACTTTATAAGTTCCATGAATGTACTTTTGAAGAAGCCTGGTGATAGTCACAAGCAATATTCTGTCATTTTTCCAGCAGTTGTAAGAGAGCTAAACCGATTGTCCAAGGTTGTAAACGACCGTAAAGTCCTATTGATTTACAGCGATTTGCTTGAAAACACGCCGAGCATTTCATTTGTTCGCGATGCTTCCAAGCTAAACAAGCCAGATAAAGCCTGGGAACAACTGGAAAAAGCTTATCAGAAGAAGCTGAACGATGATCTAAGCGGTATTGATGTATATGTGGTATATCAGGCGCAAAGTCTTAAAGATTCGAATAGGTTTTCGAAAGTCGCTGGCATGTACCAGCGTCAGTTGGAACAAGTTGGTGCCAGGCTAATCATTAAATCTAATTTGTAATGTGTGGAAAAATTTCAAAACGAAGTGGACTTCCCTTGGTCATGAGGATCACGGGAGGTTTACTCTCCTTTGCCTTCAAACTATTGTTAATCGGAGTATACATCGTAAGTAAAATGACAGAGATCATTTTGGTTCAGATTAACAATGTCATTAAATCAAAAATCAAATTTTAAATTAAAAATTATGTTAGATAAAATACTAGTTTCAATCTTCGACCTGGTTGTGGTTGTTGTTGGATCAATACTAAGAGTATTCCTGGATCTTTTCGGGTTCGGTAGAGAAAAGAATCATGACTATCAGGGAGAATTTCTTGATGAACGAGATATTCTTTCTAAATGGAATAAAGGGTTTAATTTGACAGGAATCAGAAGTTTGTCTATTAAGGACAGCTACAGCAATGGGATTGTATTCGGCGGATCAGGAGTGGGGAAGACCTCTGTTGTACTAATCCCTTCAATCCTTTCTATGGACGCTTCTCTAATTATTTCTGACTATTCTGGAGAACTCTTTAATAAGGTTTCAGGATACCTTGAAAAAAAAGGTATGAGGTTAAGGTGCTGAATTACACAAAGCCGGAAATCTCCATAGGCTTTAACATTCTGGAACGTGCGAATACCAAATCAGAAATTTCAAAGGTGGCAAGTACATTAATTCGTGCCTCAATGAAAAATAACTCTTCTAATCCGTTCTGGGATTTACAAGGAACTGCGCTATTAACTCTACTAATTTCTTTGGTTAAGAAGCAGGAACCTAAGTACCAAAATTTGGTAAATGTTAGACGTTTGCTAAAGATAATGTCAGGTGACCTGAAGAAGTTGAATATGCTGGTTATACAAAGTAAAGATGAATCAATCTATGAAGGTTATAAGTCCTTCATAGCGATGGCTCCAAACACTTTTACCGGAATCGCAGCTTGTGCACTTGCTGCACTTAACCTGTTTGAGGATGAGCAACTTGTGCGTATTACTTCTGTTGATTCATTGGATGTAGGTTCCTTTCGGAAGAAGAAAGTTGCCTTATTTGTCCAGGCACCAACGATTGATATGCACTACTATTCTCCCATTTCTAGCGTCTTGATGGAACAGCTTTTCGCGCAGGTGATGAGGGAATTGCCCGAGAAGAAGGATCAAAGCATTTTCTTTTTACTTGATGAGGCTTCTTCACTCGTAATTCCTTCATTACCAGTAGCCATAGCTAATGTTCGTAAGTACATGACGGGCATACTACTTATATATCAGGATTTTAATCAAGTAATTCAGAGTTTCAATAAGAATGATGCTGAAACGATTAGAAGCAATTGCTATGCTAAGGTTTATTTTACAGGTCAGGGACTGGAAACAGCAAGAATGCTAGAGACGACTTTAGGTAAATATACCTATGAGGATGAAAAGGAAATAAAGCGAACACGTCAATTAATGACTGCTGACGAAATCAGAACAATGCCAATAGAGAATGCCATTGTAATTTGTGGACATCACCGTCCGATTCTGGCGAATATGCGACCTTATTACAAAAAGAATAGAACCTTGGCCAAAACGGTCTATGAAAAGGCAAACATTGTCGGTGACATTCCTTCAGGTGCAGTGCCT
>Ga0209186_1000045_pt1 | contig 93478 bp, 84 predicted proteins | sample SidtaG_FD_187426 | JGI IMG/M metagenome (GOLD analysis project Ga0209186, IMG submission 187426) | Marine algal microbial communities from Sidmouth, United Kingdom - Sidmouth_Male2 metaG (SPAdes) (version 2) | ecosystem: Host-associated > Algae > Red algae > Unclassified | place: Sidmouth... | reverse complement strand
AGTCAGTGAAGAAGGCGAGAGTCGCGGTGATGCGCAAGCTCATCATTCATCTAAACACTGTTCTAAAGGACGCTCCCCACCCCGAATTCGTGATATCTTGAGAACACAGTTGCTGGGCCGAGCCCTGGCGAGCGATGCCCGAGATCTCCGCCCTACCCGAAGCGCCAGCCCACTCCAAGCAACGCCTGACCATCCAAGCTAGCCAACAGGTCCAGCCCGAGATTTCAGACTTAGCTCGCTTAAGGATCGGTAGGATCGGTCCGGAAAGACAGCTTTAGTCTCGAGACTATCGGCACTTGGCATCTCTGGCGCCTCGATTCAATCTGATATCACTCACCCTAAGAACATGTTCGCCTTTAAGTTACAACGACGGAAGAATGGAACCCTGCGGTAGTTCCGACAACAAAATTTCCGTCATTTCCGTGGTCAATCCCACGCCACCCAAGTTTTCGCCTCTTTCGCGACTTTCGTGGTCATCCTAATGATCGTGGTCGTGATCATGACTGTGGTCGTGGCCATGATCATCGAACATTCCGCCACCACCATCACCTGAAGGCTTCATGTAGCCGAAGCCACCGGTAATGACCCGCTGCACCGGCTGTCCGGTCTTCGGATGCTTCTTCAGCGGCTTGTCGTTCATGCTCTGCTGAATCTCGAAGCGCTCGGGTTTTGCACCTTTTTTCTGGGGAATCGTCTCGTAGATGTAGGTGGCCATGAGGCAATAATAGCAAGTGGACACCCAGCTTCAAGACTTCGAAACGACCGAGAATTCTGAGCGGTCTAAAAATTATAGAGTAGAGACATTTCTGTCCCTGCTAGCCTACTTCTCGGGAGCACTCTTCCCGAAGACCTGCTCGCCTTCCTATGCTCTAAAATTCCGAGCGATTCGAACTGCCCGACGTTCCTCTGGATAGCGACATTGAAGGCCTTCTGCTTGGTAGCACCCACCTCACCAAACAAGGCGACGGGCGAGGACAAGGGGACGACAATGAGTAGAACAAATCGAGAGATCATCCCTCAGCGACACCATAATTGGGGACTACTTCAAGCTCTCCGGCTACGAACTGATCTCGACTTCCGAGTGGTTCGGCTGGACGAAAACTGACCAGCGCTTGTCGAAGACACCCGTGTTGTAACGGTCGCCGACCCCGAGCGGCCGCCAACGCGGGGCGGAGGGAGCGCGCTTTGGCACCGCACCGCCGTCCTTCGGGAGCTTGTTGCCCTTGCGGGTGTTGCACGGGATGCACGAGGCGACGACATTTTCCCAGCAGTGCCGCCCGCCTTTGTCGCGCGGAAAGACATGGTCGATGTTCAGATGGCGCGGTTCTTTCTTCTGCCCGCAGTACTGACAAGTGAAGTCGTCGCGGCGGAAGATATTCTCGCGAGTGAACCGGACCTCCCGTTTCGGAAGCCGGTCGTAGAAGGACAAGACGATGATGCTCGGCGCGAAACATGGCGACGACGATGTTCCCAACAGTGGTAGATCATCCTCACTCTGTTCCCAGCCTTGCCCCATCAGCTCGACCTGCTCGCTGGTACGATCCATCCATGACTGAAGGTCATGGGTACCGTGGATCGATCCGCCTTCGACATCGACGACCTGTGCGTGGCCGAGATAGAGCAAAACAATCGCTCGTTTGGCCGTGCAAATATGCACCGGCTGCCAAAGGCGATTGAGCACCAAAACCCGTCTTTGAAGGGGGGACACCACAACTACGGTCAGGAAATAACACGAAGGTAACACCCAGCGCAACTACATCCACGTTACCTACGTTTGTAATTAAATTCTTGCCCTACGTTGTTTACACACCCTAGGATGTCCGTTACTCTCGCAAGCTACTATGATCGCACGCCACCAGATCACCCGGGGGGGACTCGGGCTCTTCACCTTAATCTTTCTCGTATTCGTCCAGTTGCCGACGTCTTTACGAGCTCAGGCTACCGATCCGTCGGATGCCTACCTACAAGCCTACATCACCTTCCAAGACGGAGTTCGTCTGGAGAAGGAAGGCAGTATTGAGGGAGCGCGACGCAAATACCAGCAGTCCCTGTCCCTGTTCCATGGTGTCACCCGCAGCCACCCGACTTGGAACCCGCAGATGGTCAAGTTCCGCACCGATTCGGTGAAAAAGACCCTCGGCCAGCTAGGCTCGGTAGCAGCCACCCCCGCACCAAGCATTTCTAACACTCCAGCGACCAATTACGCCGCACCGAACCCGGTCGCACCTGCTCCCGCTGCCGGTGGTGACCTGACCAGCCAGCTCCAAAGCCAGTTCCGCACCTACGAGGAGCGCATCCGCCAGCTCCAAGCCGCCAACCAGCAGATCATGCAGGAGCGGGACAGCCAGACCCGGCTCTACCAAGATTCCATTGGCAAAATCGCCACTGCGAAAAACAGCGAATCCACCCTGCGCCAAAGGATGGCCCAGCTAGAGAAGGAATTTTCCATCGCCAAGAACGGAAGCACCCAAGCCACCGATCAACTCCGCAAAGAAAAGTCCGCCCTCCAAGCCGAACTCGAAAAGGCAACCAAAGGCCTCGCCGCCGCAAATGGAGAAACTTCTGGCCTACTCGCTCAACTTGAAAAATCCAAAGCCGATGCCGCCCGCTTCGAAGACGAGCGCAACGAAGCCACCCGCGAACGCGATCAGATGGCGATCATTGTCAAGACCTACGAGAATGGCTCCGATCAAGCTGTGAAGGATCTGATCAGTGAGAACAGCAGACTTCAGAAAGGCCTCCAAAGCGCTCTCGAAGACGCCGAAAGCCTCCGCGCCGAGAACAAAGGCAAGGACGTCGAAATCGCCCAACTCAAAGACCAAGTCCAGGATGTCCGCACCCAGCTAGTCGCCATCAACGAGAAGGCCACCGGCTATTCTGCCACCATCGCAGATCTAAATACGCGCCTGAAAGCGACTATGACCATGCTCGAACAGGATGGCCAAAACGCCGAGCTCCCCGAAGAATTCATGGCCGAGAACAGCCTGCTTCGCGGACTCATCGTCCGCCAGATCCGCCAGCAAGTCCGCCAACAGCAGACCAACCTCCTCGTTCGCTCCGAGTTGGAGAACCTAGAAGGATCGTCCGAAGAACTCATCGACCGCGTCGCCAAACTCACCGACGAGCGCCCAAGCTTCAGCGACGCCGAGCGCGAGTTGCTCGAGAAATACGACCTCGCTCCTACGGCCTCCGGTATCAACAGCACCATGATGGCCGAGGCCAACCCAGATGTCAATCCCGAGGCCGCTCGCCCGGAAGTCCCCACCAACCTCGACGGTGCCGCCCTCGCCTCCCATGCCGAGGAAGCCTTCTTCGCCAAAGATTTCGCCAAGTCCGAAGCCTACTACGAGGAGTTCATCAAGTCGGATCCCTCGCCCGAAAAACACGGCATGGCCTTGGCCAACCTCGGTGTCGTGCGTATGCGCCTAAAGAAGTTCGAGGCTGCCCAGCAATCGCTGACCAAGGCCCGCGCCCTGCATCCGGACAATTCCTTCGTCCACTTCATGCTCGGTATGAGCCACTACTGGCAGGGCCAGAACGACGACGCCATTCTCGCACTAGAGAGCGCCGCCTCCCTCGACCCAGACAATCTCAAGGCCCACCAGTACACCGGAATCGCCGCCGCCCGCCTCGGTGAGTTCGACAAGGCCGAGCGGGAATTTCTCGAAGCTATCGCCCTCGACCCACGTCACTCGCCGTCGCACTTCAACCTCGCCGTCCTCTACGCCACCGGAACCGCCACAGGCGACACCGGAGCCTACGACCGCGCTGAGCAGCACTACTTCAAGGCCATCGAGAACGGAGCCGAACGCGACCCACTTCTCGAGCGGATTCTCAATGAAGCCAAATCCGTCGCCGCCGAGAAGGCTGCTGCAGACGTGAGTGGCGGATAGAGTAGGACGAGATCGACATTCTCCCCAGCCCCTGATCGGGAAGTCGAGGACCGAGCGCAGCTGAGGATGGCGAAGACAGTTAGCGTCACACTCATACGGAGACCCCAAAGAGGCTTCTTTAGGCTTTTGGTTTGCTATCGGGTTTTCGCCGCGATCTCGACCACTCGTTGGCGACACCAGCGATTCTGGAGCCCGAAAAATAAAACTTCATTTTGTCTCGGATCTTCTTTGCCGTGGCAAGAATGAGATAGGGATTTAACGCGCGATAGCAGGACACCCGTGAAAGTTCGGGGCTCGAGGATTTACGCAAATCGTGGAAAACAATGAGGTAGAGAGCTCCTTTCCGATCACTGCGGAGCGGACCATCCCTCATCTCCCTCATCTGGTGGTCACCCAAAACCCGTTGACTTAAATTCGGGTGACGCAAAGTTGGCGCACCCCATGACGGAAGCGATCACCAACCTTTTTCTGCGGCTTCACGAGACGATTGGAGCGTCAGGCTACGGCATTTTCTCTGCCATCGTCACCGCAGCCTTGTGCATCCTAATTATTCCGCGAACGACCGACTTGATGGTCGACTCGGCGGCTGGACTGGCCGGAAAGTACTTGGGCAACGAGAAGCGGACCCTGGTGATCAATTTGAGCACCAACACGCCGGAGTTTTTCTCCATGATCGTGGCTTTCTTCATGCTCAGGCTCGGTGGTATCGGCAACCCCCTGGGATCGAATCTTGCCAACCTCTATCTGATGTTCCTGCTTGCGCCGCTTTGGGTGGTTTTGCTCTGGAAGATCAAGGGTGAGGGAGAAAAGGTCTCGGCCTTTTTCGCTCTGGTGAAAAAGGAGAAGAAGCTAGTGCTCTGGCATGTTCTGGCCGGCCTCATGCTTTACCTGCTAGCGACGTTCACACTTTGGGTGACCACCGGCGAAGACAAGTTGGGGGGGATCTTTGGGGGCAATGTTAATCAGGTTGGCAAGATCTGGTTGATGAGTGGTGCCTTGCTCTGCACCGGGGCAGTCTTCTTCTTCCTAGCTGCTGAAGTCCAGCTCAAGAAAGACCGCAGGGAGTTGTTTTCGGACATTGATGATGAAGGCCAAAATCCGAGTTGGATGGGACTATTCGTCGGCATGGCGGGACTGATCATCGCCTGTTCCGTCATGAACGCCTTGTTTGTCTCTTGGGAAAATGTCTACAGCACCTTCCTCACTGGTATCCTAGGTGCGGCCGTCTTCACCGGGTTGCAGTATTTCCTTGGAGCCTTGGTTACCTCGCTCCCCGAGATGACCGTAGCCACACGCAATTTCCGCCGCCTTTCCTCGCCCGACCTGAACACCGCGCTCGGCTCAGCGAGCTATTCCAATATGTCAAACGTTGGCATCGCAGGTATAGGTGCTCTCATTGCTTGGATCCTCACCTGCCTCGGCTTCAATCTCATTCCCTAGTTACTCATGATCGCACCAGAAAGGATCGACCTCATTGCCGACGAGGTAGCCATCCGTTGGAGCAATGGCGAGGAGAGCTACGTGAAGATGGATTTTCTCCGCTCCCACTCACCCAGCGCCGAGAACCAAGGCGAGAAGGATCTGACCGGAGGCGTCATTCTCGCGCCCGAAGTGGGTAGGGACTTTCGTGGAGTCCGGGTAACCAGCTGGAGCGCGATGGGTAGCTACGCCTTGCAGTTCCAATTCAGCGACGGCCACAACACTGGTCTGTATTCCTTCGATTACCTGCGTGAACTCGGAGCCAGCGAAGACCAGGCCCTACCCAACCCCAGTAAGCCTGCACCCGAGAGCAATGACGACGGTTCCTGTGGCACTGGTTGCGGTTGTAGCTAGCTGATAGATTGATGCGACGACATGTCCCAGTCAGGAGCAATCATGTCGTGGTATCATTGGTCTTATCAACCTACTACTGCCAAGAGAGCTGGGGAGTCCGTTCGTTAGCAGGTGGATACGGGAACTTTTTAAAATGCGAGTGAGGTTATCAGAACCGCCCTCGTATAGGCCGGAGGGGGAGCCCCTCAGGATTCTGCGCATCCTTCACGGAGCCTGGAATATTCCCGCTCGCTTCGATTCCTTATAGGCCCAGCGGAGCCGCGCCTACGGCACCTCCGGGAACACCTCCAGCGCCCTGCGGATCAGCGCGTAGAGATCCGTCTCCCAAGTCACCGACTCGACATCCGGCGCTTGGGTGCCGCCACGTAGATCTCGCGGTGCGAAGATGATCTTGGTGTTCTTGTAGCCGTTCTTCGCGACGAGGTAGAACAGCTCTTCAATACCCGGGTTTCCAATCGGAACACAGCCAACCGTGATCGCCGATCCGTGAATCATGATGTCGCCTCCGAGGTCGCTCCGGCCATCCGACTCGGCCTTTCTGCGGTCGAAGGCGTTCGGGTAGTCGATCTTTATCGACAGGTGGTAGGAGCTATTTGGATTGAGGTATTCGATACCGTAGACTCCCTCAGGAATCTGCCGATCACCCTCCTTTAGCTTGGGGCCCGATTGTCCGCACGTGGCGGTGAACGGCCAAGATTTCACGAAGGTCCAAGACGCGGCCTTCTTGCTGCCTACATTTTTGTACAACTGAACGACCTGTTCCTCCTTGAAGGCCAAGATGGCTAGGTCACGTCCGTCGGTCAGTTCCTCTACCTTGGCGAACCTGCCGGCGATGGTGGGCTCTAGCGCCGCAATGACTTCCGCCGTCGTGCGCTGGCCTTTAGCCTTTCCGAGCACTGCTCGAGCGGTCGCTTTCAAGGGAATCTGTAGAACCAAAACAAAGCCGGTGAGGAGCAGTGCGATGAGGTAGATCGGTCGACAATTTGTCATGGCTAGGCGAGAAATTTCTCTGCCCTGGGTAGATCGCCCTCGAAGGTGATCTTAAAATTCGGAGTCGGATTCTCTACCAAAGTCACCGGGTGCCCGATGGCCTCGACTGCCGAAACCTCGTCGGTCACCAGCGATCCCGTCTCGACCACGTGGTCGTAGGCCTTGAGTAACAGTGCTCGATCAAAGACCTGCGGAGTTTCCATTGCCCACAAGCCGGCGCGATCGATCGAATCGGTGACGATGCCTTCGGCGTCGGCGCGCTTCACCGTGTCGGTAATCTGGTGGGCACACGAGGCAGCGCCGGTCTCTTTGGCCACTTCGAAGACCCGCTCGATGGCGACCTCAGAAATGAGAGGTCGGGCCCCGTCGTGGACTGCCACATGGGTTGTCCCTTCGGCCAGAAGATTCAGCCCGAGACGCACCGACAAGTGCCTCTCGGCTCCGCCTTCGACGACGTTCGTGAGTTTGCCGTAGCGTGCCTGACCTTGCCACTCGACCGCCTTGGTCAGTGTCTCTCCGGTCGAGACGATGACGATTTGATCGATGTCTTTGGCCTTCTGAAATGCCTCCAGCGTATACTGCAAGACCGGTTTGGCCTTGATTGGTGCGAGGAGCTTGTTGAAGCCCATACGTTTGCTACTCCCGGCAGCGACGATGACGACTGAGTTCATGGAGCAGTTAGTTGAGCTTCGCCATCACCGCTTGGGAGATCGCCTTGTTGTCCGCCCGACCAGCAACTTTCGCCTGCAGGACTCCCATGACCTTACCCATGTCCTTCTTGGTCGAGGCACCGGACTCAGCGATCGCTTCATCGACCAGAGCCGCGAGGGCGTCGGCGGACAAGGCGGCGGGAAGATATTTCCCTAACACTTCAATCTCGGCGAGTTCTTTGGCCTCGAGCTCGGGACGTTCGCCTTTGAACGCCTCAGCAGAGTCCTGGCACTGCTTCACTTGCTTGCGCACGACGGCCAGTGCCTCGACTTCATCGAGCTCGGCATCCGCACCGCCTTTTTCGATGGCGGCATTCTTCATCGCGGACTTCAGTCCACGAAGGACGCTCAGCGTGTCGGAATCCTTCGCCCGCATTGCAGTCTTCAGGTCTTCCATAATTTGCTCGTCTAGTTGGCTCATGCGAGGATGGTAGACCCGCACCGACCTGTCCGCGAACGCAATTCCCGCACTAGATCAACGCCTTGGCCACCCGAATGCAAAACAACGACACCGGAAACCGTCCCCGCCGCTGGCACCCGCTCATCCTAGGGTTAGCTGTCGGCATCCCCTTCATCGCCATGGGGATTCTGTTTTGTAGCTACCTCTGGGGAGCCTACGTCCGGGCGAAAGAGACCCGCTCTTGGACCCCAGTTTCCTGTCTTATCGAGCAGTCCGACATCGGCTGGGAGAAAGCCTCTGAGCACTCGCCCATTCGCTACCACGTGGACCTCCGATACCGGTACCGCTTCGCCGACCAGAGCCGGACCTCCACCAAGCTAAAGCGCCTCGACGTGACCTCGGCCGATAAGCGCAAGATCGAGAAGCTCCTGCGTGCCTACCCGGCTGGATCGACGCTCACCTGCTACGTCAATCCCGCCGATGCCGACGAGGCCATTCTCAAGCACGCCCCGCTCGCCCCTCTCTACTCCATTTGGTTCCCCAGCCTATTCGTCCTCGGCGGCTTAGGCATTGTCGCCGGAGGAGCCCGGAAGTCGCTTCAGTCATGACCCCACTCCGCCTTCTCGTTCTGCTCCTACTCGCGACCTCGGTTCTAGCCGAGGCTCGTGAGTCGGCTAAAGTCGAGATTCTCGTCGATCCCGATAGCCCTAGTGCGAGCATCGCCACGATCGGCGAGTTCTCCTTCCCCGTTGGATTGGGCAGAAAGGGAATCACTCCAGCAGGCAAGGTCTTCCAACCCGGACGGACACTCCCCGGCCGGTTCCGCATCGACGCCATCCTCTCGGCCGATCGCTTCGCCATGGCACCGGCCCTGATCACGCAGTCCGGCAAGACCCAGTCCTGGCTTCGCTCGAACTTGTTCCGGAATATGTCCTCCATCGACTTCGATGGCGACGGCAACGGCGGCGAGTACGGCAAGGCCTTCCTAGCGCTCACCCCCATCGACTCCACAGCCGCCCAGCCGTTCCGCTTCGCCGAATACAAGGGCGTGTTCCGTTACTACAGCTTCGCCCTCCACGGCACCCAAGACCAAGCCCGCATCGGCAAATGCTCCACCGGCGGCTGCATTAATATCGGCCAAGACGACCTGCGTAAACTCCTCCCACTTCTCAGCCTCGGCGACGAAGTGGTCGTTCGAATCAAAGAGTAGTGGTAAAAGGTCAGCTTAAGTTTGGTTCGAGATACGACTCCCGACTTCCTAATTCCACTCATCAGGTGTGGTGATGTATCGGAGCAGGCCTATAGGTGACGATGTCTTTTGTAGAGCTCGGCTTGTCTAAAGCGTTGGTTCGTGGGGTCGCCGAGTATAAGGAGCCTACGGCAGTGCAGGAGGCGGCGATCCCAGTGGTGTTGGCTGGCGGCGACCTGCTGGTGACTGCGGAAACCGGCAGTGGCAAGACGACGGCGTTTGTCTTGCCTCTCTTGGAGCGCGTGGTGAAGGGGCAGGTAAAGAGCGTTCTGATTTTGGTGCCGACGCGGGAGTTGGCGGCACAGGTGCGGGAAGTGGTGAGCCAATGCGCGCGGAAATTGCCGAACAGGGTGAAGGTAGTCAGCGCCGTTGGTGGGGTGTCGATCAATCCGCAGATGATGGCGTTGCGCGGAGGAGCGGACATCCTAGTGGCGACGCCGGGACGATTGCTGGATTTGGCTAAGAAGAAGGCGGTCAAGCTGTCCGGATTTGGGGCCTTGGTATTGGACGAGGCAGATCGGATGTTGGACTTGGGGTTTCGTGCGGAGTTGATGGCGATCTTGGACTTGTTGCCAAAGAAGCGGCAAAACTTGCTGTTTTCAGCGACGTTTCCGAAATCAATGGAGGCGTTGGCCGGCAAACTCCTTAACGACCCGACGCGGGTAGGGATCGAGCCGGCGGAGGTGGACAAGCCGCTAATTCAGCAACGGGCGGTGCGGGTGAATCGAAACAAACGGACACCATTGTTGCGGCACCTCATGGAGGTGGAGAAGTGGAAGCGAGTGCTGGTATTCGTGGCCACCCAATACGGTGCGGATCATGTCGCTGACAAGTTGCGACGCAACGGGATCACGGCGCTGGCATTTCACGGACAACTTACCCAAGCTGCAAGACAGGAGGCTTTGGAAAAGTTCAAGGCTGGCGCGGCGCGGGTGCTGGTTTCGACCGACCTTGGGGCGCGGGGTTTGGATATCGTCGAGCTACCCGTGGTGCTGAACTACGACCTGCCGCGTTCGACCGTCGATTACACCCACCGGATTGGGCGCACCGGTCGAGCCGGTGCCAGTGGAATAGCGATAACCTTTGTGTTCGCCGAAGCCGAGGCCCATTTTCGCCTGATCGAGAAGCGCCAAGGAGTACGCGTGGCGCGCGAAGAGGTCGAGGGATTTGAGCCGACAGAGACAGAGGAGGCTGTTCCAGTCGCGAAGGGTGTCGGCGGAATTAAGGGGATGCGGAAGAGCAAGAAGGATAAGTTGCGAGAGGCCGCCGCACGGAAACGTCGCAAGGCGTAGGTTCTCCGGGGCGGCATGCGCCACCCGAGAACACAGTCCGTCCCGACCAGAAACTCTTCTAACGGTCGCCGGACTGGCGTATGGCACCGGTCGATTTAGCTCCCGAAGCACCAGAGCCAGATTTCCCAACGGACGGGGTCTTGGTCTTCGACTTGGCTGACTCGGAACTCTCGAGATCGCCGGATTCGATGAGCTCAGCGACGGCAGGTCTCTCCAACGCCTTTGGGGTAATCTGGCCGGTCTTCCCGGGTGCGAGGAACAGCTTCTTGCCACCGGGGAGAGGAATTTGAAGCGGCTTGGTAGTCTTGTTGGTGATTTCCATGAGGAGAACCTACCACAGGTCCGAGACAAGAGAACCGAACACTAGGAGAACCTCTCAAACTTGCTTCGCCGCGCCAAAAACTCGCCAGCTCGTCCTTATCAGTGCCAGAAGGTAGTAACCCGAGAATCTCGATATTGGTAGCCCCATTCACAAGGGGTAGATGGTAAAGGAAGTTCCTGAGCCCTTAATCGATTCACAACCGATCCAGCCGCCGTGACGTTGCATAATCCGGTAACACATTGCCAGCCCCCTCCTTCTGCGGGTGTGAAAAGCAATGGTTTCATTTCATACTTTTATATATTCACAATAATTGAACGTATTTTCTCCATTTGCGAAACAAACGTATCAAGACAATATTTGCGGTGTCCCTAAATGGTTATGTTTCGATTTCTTACTCCTCTCCTGTTACTCCCGCTCGCCACTCTCGCTCAGCAGCGCTATCCGCTTCCTCCGGCTCAGCCTCAGTCGCTGTCTGCAGAACGGGCCGCCGCCCCGCGGGTGACCAGCAAGATGCAACGGGAAGCCTACCTATTCGCCCACGACTTTAATTGGGTAGAGAAAGAAAACGGCAATCAGATTCTTGAGGAGTCAGGAATCCGCTACGGACTTGGTCTTGGCCTCTCCTGGCCAGTTCAGAACGGGCCTCTGCAGTTCTCTGCCAAAATTGAAGGCTATGTCGGCGATGTCGACTACGACGGCGGCGTCTTCTCGGTTGATAGCTCCGGCAACATCACGACCGCTCCACTGAAGGATACGACCTCGTATGTTGGCGGCAAGATCGAAGGACTACTCACCTACCGCACTGGACGGCAAACCGGCCTATCGCTTGATCCGTATATGGGTCTCGGTCTGCACGCCTGGAAGAGGGCGCTCGGAAGTGAATTCGGCTACGACGAATATTGGTCGGTTCTCTATGTCCCAGTCGGCATCCGCCTAACTGGACCACTGTCTCGAACCTCTACTTGGTTCCTTCGCGGCGAAGCGATGCTTCCGTTGGTGACCGATGAGGCAGTGCGCGGCGTTCCAGGCGGTGGCGACACCGACCTGTCTCCTAAAGCTCAAGTCGGATTCACTGGCGAAGTAGGTATTCTCTTCGGTGCCGTGTCGGTGGCTGGCTTCTATGAAAGCTACTCGTTCGATGCCTCCGATCCAGACTTCTTCGGAGCCTTCCAGCCTAGCTCCGACGCTCAGACGATCGGGTTACGCGTGGGCTATCGCTTCTAATGGCTGCCAGTGGATTCCAGCGTGGTTATAAACCGATCATCCAACTAGGCAGATCCACCATTTACAAGAATTCCCGGAATTTGTATTCTCGACTGAACAGGGTAGGTGCTATTTGGTCTACCCTTTCAGCTCATGACCGCGTCCCTGATCCGAATTCTTCCTGCCCTCGTCTTCACCGGGCTGGTTCTTGCCAAGGCGACGAGTGTCCGTGCCGACAGTATTCTTCTCTGGGATGGAAGTTTGATTGAAGCCCGGAACTACGAAGATCTTGGCGACGAGGGTATCCGCATCGGATCTGCGGAAGCGGACGACGTTCTAGTAATTCCCCGAGCTAGGGTTGATCGGATTATCTCCCTCCCATCTGCGCCCTACAAGGCGAGCCGCCCGGGCAAGACTTTTAAAAACGTCCAGGAGGGTTCCCGAGCAGTCGCAGAAGCCTGTGTCCTAATCCGCCAACCAGGCGGACTTGGGTCGGGCTTTGTCATCAGCCCGTCTGGACACGTCGTCACCAACGCCCACGTCATCGAGGGATCGATCCAGATCGAGGTCACGGTCTTCAAGGAGAAGGGCAAGTCGCTGGAACGGGAGGTCTTCAAGAAGGTCAAAATTCTCGCAGTCAGCCGACTCGACGACCTAGCCCTGCTGAAGATCGAGCTTAAAGACGAGAAGCGGAAGTTTCTCTCGGTTCCGATCGGCGAATCCCGCGAGCTTGAAGCCGGAGACGAAGTTTTCGCTATCGGTAACCCGCTCGGCCTAGAGCGAACCGTGAGCAAGGGCATCATCAGTGTGCCATCCCGCAATCTCGATTCGACCGGCCTGTTCATGCAGCACGATGCTGCCATCAGCCCTGGCAACTCCGGCGGTGCCTTGTTCAACCTGCGGGGCGAGGTGATCGGGGTGAATTCACGCAAGGCGATGGCCGGTGGTGCAGAAGGCCTCGGTTTTGCCATTCCCGGATCCCTTCTCCGATTATTTCTCGACCACCGCGCAGCCTACGCCTTCGACCCCAGCCAACAAAACGGCGGCTTCGTCTATCCCTCGCCACCCACCGGTGCCGACAACTCTGACTAACCTTTCCTGAGACCATTTCCAGACCACGATGATGATCGACCTCTTGTCCCCACGCCGCAGTCTCCTGACTGCCAGTCTCGCCTCGTTGGCGCTGCTCCTTCCCGCCCCAAACCTGTTCGCACAGAACGCGGCCAGTGACCCCGGTCTACTACTTCCAGAAGAGACCAGTGCCGTCGCCACCATCCGCGACCTGTCGGTCTTCACCGAACTGGACGAGAGCCATCCGGTGAAAAAGTTTCTAGCACACCCAAGCTTCGCCCAACTCATCGAATCCTTCACCGAGGAAATTCAAGACGACGAGGAAGTCGAGGATGCGGATCAGGAAGAAGCCGTGACCATGCCAGAATTGATAGCCGAAATGGAAACCGACCTTGGCTTGGAAAAAGACGAACTGGCGCGCCTTTTCCCTGGTTCCCTTACCATCGCTGGCCACTTCGACATCAACGACCTAATCCCGTCGATCATAACAGACCCGGCTGCCTTCGCCGACCCAGCCGGATCCAAGGCGACGGTCACTCTGGGAATCAGCGATGCCATTGGAGGCGTCATGATTGCCGAGACCACTGCCAGCGAGGACCGGCTTGCCGAAATTTTTCAGGCCCTCGCCGACACAGCCGACGCCGAAGAAGATGGCCGCAAGGTGCGGTTCTTCCGCGAAACCGTGGATGGCCAATCGCTGCACAAGCTTGAGTTCCCGCTTGCCGACAGCGAGGATTATTACCCAATCACCATGGCCTTGGTCGATGACCGCTTAGTCTGTAATCTCAGCCCGCAGGAAGATTACTTCGACGACGTCGTCCGGCGCACCCAAAGCGGTGGCAAAGAAAGTGGCTCGCTGGCCAATGACACCGGATACCTCGATGCCCGCGACCGGCTTCTCGAGTCGGACTTCTTCATCTTCGTCGGACTCGAAGAGTGGATGCAGGCCCTCAACACGGCAATCTCCGAAGGCTACGCCGCCATGTCCGCCGACGGCCCGAACCCGGTGACCATGATGGTCCCCGAAGCGAACGTGCTGCGCGTGCTCGGCCTAGAAGACTTTCGGCGCATGACCTTCGCCGGAAAGATCCTCCCCGACGGTATGGAATACATGCAGGAGATTGCCTTCAACGAACGCACCGGCATGTTCTCCAGCATCTTCTCCTCCTACGGAAGCAAGCCGATCGACCTACCTGACTTCGACCCTGCAGGGATGACCACGCTCAGCGTGACAACGTTCGACTTGGGCAACATGCTCGAGCAGTTCCTCGCTTACATCCCACAGATTTCGCCGATGGCCGGCGGCATGGTCGACATGCAATTGACCAACTTCGAACAGCAAGGTGTCCGGCTTCGTGACGGCATCATTCCCGGACTCGGCGAAGGCATGACCGTGATTAAGGCCTACCCTACTCCGACTCCAGAGGACGACGAGCTACCTAGCCAAGTGTTCCTGATCAACTGCGACGACCCCACCGGACTCGCCGGCGCACTGGAAGAACTCCAAGGATTCCTAGCCACGCAGATGGGCGGAAGCGAAGAGCCTGAGACCCGCAAGTTTCTCGGTGTCACCGTGACCGATGTCGGAGCCGCCAGCGCCTTCGCCAGCCAACTCGCACCTGGCACGCCGGATCCATCCGTCGCCTACGCCTTCATCGACAACCAACTTGTGGTCTCCGTCGGAAGCCCGAAAATGATGGACCACGCCATCACCAGCCTAAAGAAGAAGGGTAACGATATCGAAGCCTTCGAGCTGGTCGGAGAATCCTGGCGCCGCTGGGAAATGGAAAACCTCGTCTCGTTCACCTACATGGACGTCGCTACCTACATGAAGGAAATGCTCTATAGTATGCGTGAGGGAGCCAGCGTCCCCGTTTCGGACGATGGTGTCGACGTAGCCTCCGCTCTTCAGGACACCTTGGAGGACTTCCCTTCGCTCGACGACATGCACTTCTACCTGATCGACAAGTCTTACCAAACCGACGACGCTCTCGTCGGTCGCGGCTTCTTCGGGGAAAAGCCAACCGAGTAAGTCGATCACGGACCCCACACCGAATCCCATGCGCCTTGCCACCCTCGTCGCCAGTGCTGCGGCAACCCTGCCGTTGCTCAATGCCAGCGCCGAAGCTCCCCGCGTCCTTCTCGGCGCGCCGCTGGTGCAGAAGATCGACTGGGATATGCGATCCGCCGTCGCCGCCGACCTCGATGCCGACGGTCGTGCGGATGTCGCCGTCTTGAACAACGACGAGTCACGCATCGATATCCTGCTCCAACGTACGCCGGAGGAGCTTCGCAAAGCAACCAAGGAGAAAGTCGACAACGACTTTTGGGATCCGATCGTCGATACAGCCCCGTTTCTCGAAGAAAACGTCCTGATCGGCGACAAGCTGTTCGCCCTCGCGGTCACCGACTTCGACCAAGATGGTAAAGCAGACCTGGTCTTCACTGGTCAACGCGACCCGCTGTCGATCCGCTTCGGTGACGAGGACATGCGCTGGGAAGAAGGCTGGGTCTACGACCAGAGCAAGGCTACCCCAGCCGACACCTGTCTCGCCGTAGCCGACGTCGATGGCGACGGCGATCAAGACATCGCCGTGCTCGCCGAGAGCGAGTTCCTGCTGTTCCGCGGCGGAGTCGGTAGGAGCATTCCCAAACCAGACATCTATCGTGTCAGTAGCACCGGGGCCAAGGCCTTACGTCTGATCGACCTCGACGCCGATGGACAACTCGATGCCTGCTACCTGCAGCCGGGATCCGATCGAACACGCGTCGTCCGATTCGGCCTCGGCGAAGGCAACTTCGGTGCCGAAGTCGAACTGCCAGGCAAGCTGGGAGCAGAAGATTGGGCGGTCGTCCAAGGCGCGCCCGGAGACCTTCCCTCGCTGGCTACCGTCAAGGGCACCTTTGCCGAGATCACGGTAGCCAACTTGGAAAAAGCCGGAGTCGCTGGAGCCGCCAACGAAACATTGCAGGCCAACAACTACCCGGTGCCTCGTTCTGGCTCGTCCGCCGCCCTACCCGCCGCCGGTGACTTCAACGGTGATGGCATCGCCGACGTCGCCATGGCCGATCCCGACGGCGCACGCGTGCTCGTCTGGCTGGGCAACCGCAACTTCTCCTACCAACGCCCGCTCGAATACCCCGCCCTCGCCGGTGCGACATCTCTGTCACCGGTTCGCCACGCCGACACGGACAAGGACTCACTCCTGATTTGCTCGATTACCGAAGGCTTCGCCGGTATCTCCGCCATCGACGATCGCGGACGACTCAGCTTTCCCAAGCCACTGCCGCTAGAAGGCGAACCTCTGGTAGCTGCCGGCACCGATCTGGACGGCGACGGCAACGACGAAATCGTGGTCGCGATCAAGGACGGACTCCGCCTTGAAGCCGCAATCCTCTCAAACTCCAACGGCGAATGGACCATCGTCGAAACGGTCAAAATCGGCTCGATCAAGCGTAACCCGGAACACATCTACGCCGCCGACCTCGATGGCGACGGCGACGGCGACGTGGCCATTCTGTTACCACGCGAGCCAGCCCACCTGCTCCTCTCCGACGGCGCTGGCAGCCTGACGATCGGCGCCGAGGACTCACCGATCCGCACCGGCCAGTTCACCGACATCACCCCCGCCGAACTCGGTCTCGGCGACATGGACGGCGACGGCTTGCCCGAGATCCTACTAGCCAAGTCTGGCTTCGTCCGTGCGTTCCGGCTGACCGCCGAAGGCGATCTCGAAGTGGTCGATCAAGGCAATGCCCGCCAAGGACAAGACACCGCCAAAGGCCCCGTCGTTGTGCCCTCCATCGGCGACGAGACTCCGACACGCCTGCTGTTCTACGATCCCGGCTCCGAGTCGATTCAAGTGCTCGAGAAAGCAGAGGACGACGCCTTCCGTTACGCCCGCTCGCTCGAAACCGGCGAGATCCAAGTGACCCGATCCTTGCTCCTCCCACCTCGCGACGGCGCCCAGCAGATGCTCGTCTTCGGTCGTGACCGGTTCTGGGTGCTCCCGCTCGCCGGCGAGACCTGGGTCACCGCCAAGGGTGAGACCTTCCGCTCCCGCGTCGATGACATCGGCTTCAACCACCTGTGCACCGGCGACCTGAATTCCGACGGCATCGACGAGATCGTCGCCGTCGATGGAAACCAAAACATCCTGCAGATTCTCAAGACCGACGACGGTAAGTGGACCAGTTCTATGCACTTCAAGGTCTTCCAGAAGAGCCCATTCCAAGCATCTCGAAAGAAGGGCCCACCGATCCAACCGCATGGTTTGCTAATCGACGACTTCACCGGCGACGGCTTGAACGACTTGATCGCCTTCTGCCACAATCGGCTTCTGCTCTATCCTGGGAAGAAGGCCAAGGAGGACAAGTAGCGTCAACGAGTCCAACCACCACTTCCTTGAAGCTCCCGCATCTCCTCCTCCTCCTGGTCCTCGCCCTATTTGGCGTGGCGTCGTTTCTGCGGATGCCGAGGGACGTCGATCCACCACTTCCAGACCGGACAGCCCAAGTCGTTAGCCTTGTCCCCGGAGTCGCTCCCGCCGACATCGAAAAACGAATCACCATTCCGGTCGAACGCGCGCTCGCTGACCTTCCCGGCATCGAGTCGATCGGTTCCGAAAGCAGTCTTGGAACGTCGGTCGTCGCCTTGACGATCGAGTCCGGTATCGACCCGCAACCCGTCCTCACCGCCGCCCGTGAACGCATCGAACGACTGCGCTCCCGGCTCGGTCCTGCCGTACCGTTTCTCTCTGGCCCCTGGCTGGAAAGCACCGAGACCATCGGCTTGTTCGACACCCTTCTCGTCGTCACCGCTCCAGAGGATCCGGACAAGACGAACGTCGATCTGCTTAGCCGCGCCCATGAACTGGCCGATTCGCTACGTGCCGAGGAGACCGTCACCCAATGCGCGGTGCTCGGGGAGCCTGCCTCAGCCGTCTATGTCCGCTATGAAGACGAAGATCTCGAAGACGCCGGACTGACACCGCAACTCTTGGCCGAACGCCTGCGTGCCTCGCTCACCGCCCTGCCCGGTGGCTACGTCGGTGATCCGAAGTCGGGCACCTTCCTGCCCGTGGTTTTCGACCAATCGCCCGACCGCCTCCAAGCCCTGCGCGACCTCCCCGTGCGTGACCCGCGCGACGGCTCGGTGACGCCGCTCGATGAATTGTGCAAGATCGAGCAGACTCCGATCCAACCGGCACTCGGCGGAATCCGCATCGGTGGCCATCAAGCTCTCGCGCTCGCCATCAAGCGCCGCCCTGATGCCTCGCCCGACGACTACACCGCCGCCATCGACCGCATCGCCGGGCGCGCCGACGACCTGACTCTGACCCGCGCCCTCGACCGACCAGCCGAGACCCAGCGGCTCACCGCATCCACCGGCCGCCTGGTCTTAATTAGTGTCGCCCTTGTTCTCGCCCTAGTCGTCGTCACCATGGGTCCGCGTATTGGCCTGGCCACCGCCCTCGCCATTCTGGTCAGTCTCGGCGTGTCGTTCTTGGTGCTCCATGGGCTTGGTTTTGAGTGGAACCTCGTCACCCTCGCCGCCGTGTCCGTGGCCGTCGGACTGCTGGTCGATAACCACATTGTAGTCGGTCACCACGCCCGACGACTCGCCGCCGAGGGAGAAACCGACCTGTGCACACGTTGCCTTCGCGAACTCGCTGGTCCGCTGACCATCTCCATGCTGACTACCGTCATCGCCTTCGTTCCGGCGTGGCTACTCCGCGATGGTCCGGGCGAATACGTCAGCTCACTCGCCCCCGTGGTCGCCGTCTGTCTGGTGGTCTCGTTGGCCGTCGGATTCCTGCTCACTCCCGAACTCGCGGCTAAGACCGGCATGGCCGCCCGACCGGTCCACTCTGGAGCCTACCTACGATTGATCGAATGGCTACGGCCCCGCTCGGTTCTCGTCCTGATCGGGCTCGGGCTGTCCGCTGGACTGGCGTTGCTCCTCTCAGGCATGTTGACCACCGGCGCGCTCCCCTCCGTCGATTCCGATCGACAAAGCGTCGTTCGCCTGAGCTTCCCAGTCGGCACGTCTCACGATGTCGTCGCCAGCGCCAGCTCCGACCTCGCCGAGCGCCTTGCCACAGCGGGCGGCAACCCGGCCATCGAATTCCTCGGCACCGATCCTCCGGCTGTCTTCCGCGGCATGAACCCACGCCTTCCCCGCCCTTCCCAGGCGACTCTACTCCTCGATTCCCCGACCTCCGCCGAACTGGCTCGTGGCAGGGACAAGGAACTGGCTGAGTTCGCGAAGGAGTTCCCAGCGGCTTCCATCGACCACTCCGCCCTCAGCCTTTCCCCCCGACTCCCCCACCCGGTGGCCCTGCGGCTGACCGCACCAGACCGCGCCACCTTGACCGATGCCACTTCCGCCGCTCTTGAATCTCTGGATGCATTCAAGGCCAAGACCGACGAGCAGATCGAATCGTTCGTCCTGTCTCCCGATTTCGAAACCCTCGCCGAAGAAGGATTCCTGCCGCTCGACCTCGCCTCCGCCGCAGCCACAGCCACCACCGGCTTGCCGGTCGCCTCACTCGAAGTCGACGCTCACCGCACCCTGCCCGTCTTGCTCGCCCAGCAGACCGATGCCCGCCCCGAAGTCGCCGTCGAAGAAGCCTACGTCCACCGAACCAAGGGCCGGCCGACCTTCCTCGAAGACCTCGCCGAGGTCAGTCGCCAGCCCGTCGCCGCACGACTCGCTCGCTGGAACGGCCGCCCCGCCGCTCTGCTGACGGCCAAGACCGAGTCGGACCTCGACCTGGCATCGATCGAACTCCCAGACGGCTCGGCCTTGGAGTCGATCGGCACCGCCGCCAAGGCCAAGGAGCCCGTGACCCGCGTCATTCGCTACCTTCCGGTCACCGCCGTCGCTATTCTCCTACTCCTCGTATTCCAGACTGGATCGGGTGCTGCCACTGCCGCCGTCTGTCTCAATGCCCTGCCCGCCCTCGCCGGTGCGCTTCTCGCGCTCGTCGTCTGTGGCCAGCCGTTCGGCATCATGGCCCTACTCGGCACCATCACCGTCGGCGGTATCCTGGTGAACAATGCCGTGCTGCTAGTCGACCGGCTGCGCAAAGAGCAGGCCTTCACCGACCGCGAAGTCGCCGAAGTCTCCGCCCACCGATTCCGCCCCATCGTCGTCACTGCCCTCTGCGCCATCCTCGGCGTCATCCCCCTAGCCGTCGCCGGCTCCGCCCTGTGGACCCCATTCGCCGTCGCCCTCATCGGCGGCATCCTCGGAGCGACCGTATCCACGGTGCTGTGGATTCCAGTCTCGTGGATGGGGAAGAAGTAGGATTCTACCGAACGACGCATAAATGACAAAAGGAAAGTCATGTGCTTCCTTTTTGCATGCCAACGCTTGTCATTAAAAAGCTCCCAGAAGAACTTCACGACCGGTTAAAATCGGCGGCAGCGGCGCATAGACGCTCGATAACCCAAGAGGCTATCTGCCTCCTCGAAGAAGCTTTGAACGGCGAGCCAGATCAAGTTAGCTCATCCTACTGGGCAAACCGAAAGCGATTGCCCGAGTTCGAGCAAGCTCTCGAACGAGGTGCATTTTCTACCCCGTCCGACTCCACCACAACCATCAGCGAAGAACGAGATTCGCGATGAGGACGGCCTACTACGACACCCACTACCTATTCAAGCTCCAATGCCAGGAAGAATGGGAGTTCCCAAGTTCAAGCACACGCCGATGGCGTCGATCAATTGTTCTGCGTACTCCACGGGAAAGCGGAGTTTATCTCGGCGGCCCATCGTAAAATCCGCGAGGGCAGCGCTACGAAACGCGACCTAGAGTTCCTGCTGGCTCAGCTTAGCGCAGACACCTCTGCAGGCGGCCTATCCTGGCTCCCTGTCACCGATGAGATTATTGATCACATCGAGAACATCTACCGCAGCGCCCCCGTCGCCACTTATCTCCGTGCGGCGGATGCCATCCACCTTGCCTGCGCCGCCCACGCCGGCTTTCTAGAAATTTTCTCCAACGACAAACACCTCTTGGCGGCAGCTCCTCTATTCGGGCTCCACGGGGTCAATGTCATTTCATAGGCACCAGCCCTACACCCGATTCGAATCGCGCGTGATCCGTCGTAGCGTCCTAGGAATCTTCGGCTCGATCTGGTCCCAACAGAACCGCCAAGTCCAGTTGCCTTCGGCCTCGCCGGGGGTATTCATGCGGGCCTCGCTACCGAGACCTAGGACATCCTGAAACGGGTAGATGGCATAGGCTGCCTCCGACTTGGAAATCGCCCGGATATAGTCCCAATTCAGTTCGCTTCCGTCGGTGCCGATGTAGCCGAGAATCGTCTTCCGTTCGGACTCGATGTCTTCGGAACTGCGTGTACTGCCCTCGCCAGCTTCAGCTCGGAAAAGCCCGAGAGTCGTGTCGTTGTCGTGGGTTCCGGTGTAGGCGACGCTGTTCACCGGGTAGTTTTCCGGGATGTAGGCCTCGGCCAACGAGTCGGTGCCGAAAGCGAACTGAAGGACGCGCATGCCGGGAAGCTCGAAGGCATCGCGTAGCTCTTCGACGTCCGGTGTAATGACTCCTAGGTCTTCTGCAATGATCGGCAGGTTGTCGCCGAACTCCGCACGAAGGGCATAAAACAAGGCATCGCGCGGGCCATCGACCCACTTGCCATTGATAGCAGTGTCGTCGCCAGCAGGGACTTCCCAGTAGGCAGCGAAACCACGGAAGTGATCGATTCGGACAAGATCGACCCACTTGAGAATCTTTCTCAGTCGCTGAATCCACCACTTGTAGCCCGTGGCCTTGTGGTGGTCCCAGTCGTAGAGCGGGTTGCCCCAGAGTTGGCCGGTGGCGCTGAAGTAGTCCGGCGGCACCCCAGCAACCGCAGTCGGATTCCCCTCGTCATCCAGATGAAACAACTCCTGCGCAGCCCACACATCGGCACTGTCATGGGCAACGAAAATCGGAATGTCCCCGATGATCCGAACACCAAGATCTTTCGCGTGGTTCTGTAGGCGCCGCCATTGCTGGTCGAACAAGAACTGCTGGATCTTCACCTCGACGATCTCGGCAGCTAGTTCGGTTGCCTTCTCCGTCAGTGCCCATTGGTCCCGCTGGGCGAGATCTTTCGGCCATTGATACCAAGGACGAAGTTCCTCTGACTCCTTGATCGCAGTGAACAACGCGTAGTCCTCAAGCCAGAACTCCTCTTCCCGGCAGAACTTCTCGAACATTGCCTGGATGCTCGGGTTCGACCTCGCCTCGGCGAGAAAGCGCGTACAGGCTTTCTTCAAAACCGGTGGGCGGTACCAAGTCGCGGCACCGAAATCGACGTGCCCTGGCTCCAACCAAGGAATGTCCTTGAGATCGTCCTCTTCCAGCAACCCATCTTCAATCAGAAGATCGAAGCCTATGAGGAGTGGATTCCCGGCGAAAGTCGATGGCGACTGATAAGGAGAGTTTCCATAACCGGTCGGCCCCAGCGGCAGGATCTGCCAGAGCTTCTGCCCAGCGGCGGCCAATTCGTCAAGCCAGCGATGGGCCTCCCGACCAATCTCACCGATGCAGTAATTGCCCGGTAGTGATGTAGGGTGAAGCAGGATTCCTGCGGAGCGTTGAAGATCGGGCATGGGTAGCCTCGAAGTTAACCACTATCCCAGCGGCGGAAAGTGGTTATTACCTCTACGGGGAAAACCTCACATCCAAAGATTCATACCCCACCGCCCGGTCGTAGCGAGCCTCACGCTCAACCAGCCGCTCGGCCCCGGTGATTTCCAGTTCTCCTACCTGCTCGGTCAACTGCTCCAGCAAGGCACGAACCACCAGCCGCGCATGTGGCGCGCCGAGACAGAGATGAGCCCCGGCACCGAATGCCACGTGCGGGTTCGGTTTACGATCAAGACGAACCTCGTCGGGCTGATCGAAGACCGTCTCGTCTCGATTCGCCGATGCCCAACCGAGCGATACCCGCCCACCCGCAGGAACCTCCTCACCGTGGACGTCGGTATCGACCGGACAGACTCGCCCGATGTGTGTCAACGGCGTGGCGATCCGGAAGAATTCCTCTGAGGCCAAAGCGATTCGCTTTGGATCCTCACGCAGAAATTCCAAAGCCTCAAGATTCTCCCCAAAATGGGCGAAGACGCAGGAGATTGTGTGGATGATCGTGTCCCTTCCACCAGCGAACGTGAGATTGCCGAACCCCAGCATCTCGTCACGGGTCAGCGGACGCCCCTGATAGGTCGCCTTGGTCAACGCACTGAAGAAGTCCTCCCCAGATCCGCCCTCTGCCTGATCGAAACGTCGGCACAAATACTCATGCAGCACCCCACCTTTCTCGCTTCCAGAATCGCCGTCATTGAAGACGTGAATCCCCCACTCGGTCCACTCCTCCGCCTCGTCTATCGGCACATTGAGAAGATACGTTAGCGCCCGGCTCTGGATCGGTAGCGCGAAGTCCCGCACCACTTCGATCCCGCCAGCGGCAATCGCTTCGCGCAAGGCCTCAGCAATCAACCCGGTCACGCTCTCCACCACTTCGGGAAGCCGGGCCCGCTTGAAGAATGGCTCGACGAGCTTGCGGTATTCGGTGTGCTCCGGCGGGTCGGTCTCGATCGGATACTGGCGCACCGAGCGCATATCCTCCTCCGACGGAATCGGCACCCGAAACGGCGCATCCGAACTGTAGGTCGTCCAGTCCTTCGCCGCCGCACGCACGTCCCCATGGCGCAGGATCATCGGGATGTTCTCGCCTTGGAACGGGCATCGGAGCGTCTTCCCCTCGGATCGAGCTGAGGCAAACGGATCTTTTGATGGTGATTCTTCCTCACTCATAGGTTCGTTTTGGTCTTTTTCCGCGACGGGGTCAAGCCAGTGCTTTTGGATTCGTCTCGTAGAGCGAGCGGAAAATCCACATTTTTAGGCGACATCTTTCCGTTCTTCCTAATCCTTTTGACCTGTTCGGTCCTCTCTTCGCCCTCAAACTTTAGCATACGACGGGTGATCAAACCTAAGCACGGCTTATCCGTCTCGCCCTATTAGTAGTATGACCAACTGACGGACTGGCCCAAGACGGATTCTCCGCACCGATATACTCAATCGAAGGTCGGGGGCTAGTGACATCTGCTAATATCGAGGGCGTTTACCGTCCCAGCACCGCTCAGAAGTGACACCTCGGCAGGAAAAATCTTCCACCCTCCGTCAACCCTGCTCCATCGCCTTCTCGACTAGAATGACAGCGAGTTCCTGAGTCGCGGCATCCAGATCAGCCACGGCGGCCTTCAAGGCGGATACGTCATGGGCATCGGAGCCGAGAGTGTCGAACACCATGCTGGCCTTGTCGCGGATGCCTTGGACATCTTCCGCAGCAAGCCGATCTCCAACGGCGGCTAAGGCTTGATCGACGGCGGGAAGAAGCTCTTCGGCCTTGAGTCTAGCTTCGGTCCAGATCCGCTCGTCCATGTCGGCGAAGGCGTGCTCGACGCTTTCGGAAATCATCACCTCGACCTTCTCGTCATCGACATCGACGGCGCTGTCGCGGATCTCGAGTACGTGGTCTTCGCCAGTCGCCGTGTCGCGGCAGAGGACTTCGAGAATACCATTTTCATCGATGGCGAACTGCACGCCGACGCGCGCGCTGGCTTTCGGACCGGGCTCAAATGGCACCTCGACCTCACCCAAGGGCCAGTTGTCGGTCGCCATCTCGCGCTCGCCTTGAAGGATGCGGATGGCCATCGACTGCTGGCCAGCGACGGCGTTCGTGAACATCTCGCCAGCCTTGGCTGGGATGGTGGTGTTGCGCGGCATGATGACGTTCATCAGGCCTCCGAAGGTCTCGATCCCCAACGACAGAGGCGTGACGTCGAGCAGAACCATTTTCTGCAACGATCCCGAGAGAATCCCACCGTGGATGACCGCTCCTAGCGCCACCGCTTCGTCGGGATGCTGAGACGTGTCCGGAACCTGGCCGAAGACTTCCTCCACCAAAGTCCGCACCATCGGAATCCGCGTGCTCCCGCCCACCAGAACGATGGCGTCGAGGTCGGCGGGCTCCAGTCTGGCATCGGACAACACAAGGGCGCAGGCTTTGCGGGTCCGGTCGATGATAGGACGAGCGAGAGCCTCTAGTTCAGAGCGGCTGACGGTGCGCTCAAAGCTCCGCTGGCCATCGAAGAACGGAAGCCGGACTTCGTATTCGTCGTCCCCAGACAAGGCGACCTTGCACTCTTCGGCCGCCTGGAGAAACCGCACGGCGACGGCAACATCAGCATCGTCGAGCGAACCACCGCCACCTGCCTCCGCCCACAGCCACTCGGCCAAGGCCCGGTCGATGTCATCTCCACCGAGCTGGGTGTCGCCGTGGGTGGCACGAACTTCGAAGACGCCATCGTTCAGTTCCAAGATCGAGATATCGAACGTGCCACCACCGAGATCGTACACCGCCACGCGCGACCGGTCCTCGAGCTTGTCGAGCCCGTAGGCGAGCGCGGCAGCGGTCGGCTCGTTGACGATGCGCACCACCTCCAGACCAGCGGCCTCGCCAGCGCGTTTGGTGGCATTGCGCTGGGCGTCGTTGAAGTAAGCAGGCACGGTGATCACCGCCTTGCCGACCTCGTGTCCGATTCGCTCCTCGGCCACCGACCTGAGATAACGCAACACGTCGGCCGACACCTCCTCAGGCGCGAGGCTCCGGTCGCCAAGGTCGATGGCAATCGGCTCGCCTGCCGCACCGGACAAGGCATACGACGGCTGCCAGTCGATCTCGCCTACCCGACGCCCGATCAGCCGCTTGGCCGAAGAGACGACACGTGCCGGATCCGCTCCCCGTGCCCGCACTGCCGACCGACCGACCACCGGAACGCCATCCTCCGGATAATGCACCACCGAGGGACAGATCCGCTGACCATCGGCATCGGCGAGAAGAATGGGAAAGCCCGAATCTACCACCCCGACGAGCGAGTTGGTGGTCCCCAGATCGATACCCAGAATGGCTTCAGACATGGCAAAGCGATAGATCAACCAGGCTACGGCTCAAGCGGCATTGCTTGCCAATTGCCCGGAAGGCTGCAACGTTCTGCTCCTGTGATTAAGCGTGGCCAACTCAGTCCCGGCGGACCGGAAGTCTCCGAACTCGTCTTCGGTTTCTGGCGAATGCACGAGGACCCATCCAGCCACTCGCCGGAGAAGGTGCTTGAAAAAGTCGATGCCTGTCTTGAACTAGGCATCACCACGATGGACCACGCCGCCATCTACGGCCTGTTCGACAACGAAGAATTGTTCGGCAAAGCCCTCGCCGAACGGCCGTCGGTGCGCGACGACATCGAGATCGTCACCAAGGCGGGAATCTATATTCCCTGCGACAACTACCCTAAAGTCACCGGAGCCCACTACAATGCCACAGCCGATAAGCTGATCGAGAGTTGCGAGCGCTCGCTAAAGATGCTCCAGACTGATCGCATCGACCTGTTTCTCGTTCACCGTCCCGACTGGCTGTGCCGCGCCGACGACACTGCCGCCGGTTTGGAGAAGCTCCGTGAGCAGGGCAAGATCCTCCACGCCGGCGTCTCCAACTACACGCCGCCGCAATTCGACCTGCTCGCCGCCAAGCTCGGCCGTCCTCCGGCGACTAACCAGGTCGAGATCAACCTGCTCACCATGAACGCGCTCTACGACGGCACGCTGAACCAGTGCGAGCAGCACGACGTCCGCCCGATGGCCTGGTCACCGCTCGGTGGTGGCCGGCTGTTCGACGCCAATGACGAAGCCGCCGCCCGCATCCGTGCCAAGATGGACGAACTTTCTCCGAAATATGGCGACGCCAAATACGATGCCTTGGCCATCGCTTGGGTGCTCGCCCACCCGTCCCGCCCGGTCGGTATTCTCGGCACCAACAAGATCCGTCGAATCCAATCTGCCGCCAAGGCCGCCACCATCAAGCTCAAACGCGAAGACTGGTATGCGCTCTGGACTGCGTCCAAGGGCCACAGTATTCCGTAAACAACATTCCTATGTCCATATCCCGAACCACCGCCATTCTCCTCACCTCCTGCCCAGACCGGGCCGGTCTTGTCCGTGAAGTATCCCGCTTCGTCAACGAGCGCGAAGGAAACATCGTCCACCTCGACCAACACGTGGATAAGGAACACGAGCAGTTTTTCATGCGCGTCGAATGGGAACTTGGCGAGGGCATCGAGGAAGAAGCCCTTCCCGCTGAATTCACCGACATCGCGGCAGAGCACGACATGGACTGGTCCTTGCACTTCTCCAGCCGTCGGCCAAGGCTGGCCCTGTTCGTGTCGAAGGAGCCGCATTGCCTGTATGACCTGCTTTGCCGCCACGCCAGCGGCGAGCTCCCCGCCGACATCCCACTGATCATCGGCAACCACGACAAGCTCGCAACCGTCGCCGCTCAGTTCGATATTCCGTTCCACTGCTTCCCGATCACCAAGGACACCAAGGCCGACCAAGAGGCCGCCGAGATCGCCCTCCTCGAAGAGCACAACATCGACACGATCGTCCTAGCTCGCTACATGCAGATTCTCAGCCCGGAATTCTGCGACCGCTACTCGGCACGGGTGATCAACATCCACCACTCCTTCCTCCCCGCCTTCGCCGGCGCCCGCCCCTACCACCAGGCCTACAAACGCGGCGTGAAGATCATCGGCGCCACCAGTCACTTCGTCACCAGCGACCTCGACGAAGGCCCGATCATCGCCCAAGACGTGACGCCCGTCAGCCACCGCCAGTCCATCGGCGAACTGATCCGCCTCGGCCGTGACCTAGAGAAAGGCGTCCTCGCCCGCGCCGTCCTCGCCCACGTCGAGCACCGCGTGCTCATCCACGGCGGCCGGACCGTGGTCTTTGGATAGGCCCTTGGTCAATCCACTTTCATGTTGTATCAGTACAACAAATACGCTTTCCTTATGCATCAAACCCGCCGCGCCTCTGCTTGCATGCGAAATTCGGCGGGTATTTTTTTGCCCACGTGAAACGACCATCGAGGAAGGAGGGGTTTCGTGAATTACGAAAAGGAAGCTCTCACTCTGGAACTCTGAAACAGCAGGCGACCGCCTCACCGATGCCGCAAGGGACTCCGACCGCAGACGCCTGATCATGGCCTGTGGCACTGGCAAGACCTCCTTGAAGATTGCCGAAGATGTCGTCCCAGCTCGTGGGCACGTTCTCTTTCTCGTCCCTTCGATCTCTCAGCTTTCCCAGACAGTCTCCGAATGGTGCACCGAGTCGGCCCGACCTCTCACCTGTCGTCGATCGCTATCAAGTCCGCCGCTACAAAGCCTCCCAAATTCTCAATACCTCCAACGACTGGGCGACCGAACACGACAAGCCCACCTACACCCTCGATCTGGCAATTGTTCGCGGAGATCGGGAAGGACTGAGTTGACTCGATTACAGTTGGGGATGAATATTGCCAGTTGCGGAATACTTCGGAAGCCGAATCCAGCGAAGCGAAGTAACCTATTACCGCTATGAGCAAACTAGACGACGCTATCGCTTCGGCGAAGAAGCAGATGAAGATGCAGAAGATCCCCTGCAACGACGAGCTCCTGACTAAGATCGCGAAAAGCCTTGGCCCCTCCCTTTACAGTGCTGATGCCAAATTGATCGCAGCTCGCGACAAGAAGGAGCTGGCAACGATCAAGAAAGACTTCCTCGCCAAGAAGCTTGGTGAGACCGACGAGAGAAAGCAGAACGCTGCTCTCGCCCACGCAATTGAGAAAATCGGTCCGTCGAACCGCCACAAACTGCGCTCTGTCTTCTACTACCTGATCGTAAAGAAGCTAAAGAAGGAGGCCGCGATGAACATCGTCGATGAGGCCGATGAGGATCTTTGGGACAAGCAAAACGCCCGCCGCTGGGAACTGATTCGGAAGGACGTGGAGTCCTCGCTCACCAAAGAAGAAGCCAATGAACTGACCCAACTGGAAAAGCTGGCGTCCGCCAAGATTGATCAATTCGAGTCCACCTATCACCCGAATGCGAGCGCCTTACAGCAGGCCGCTCTGCGCGTGCAGGAAGACAGCCCAGACTCCGACGAGCAAAACTGAATGAGCATGCATCCGTTTCGCTATCCGGTGACCAGCCGCGACCGCCGCCATGCCCCAGCTGGTTACTATTCCTATCCGAGCTACCTGCCTTTCCTTCGCGATGAGTTCGACTACCGATGCGCTTACTGCCTGAAACGCGAGACTTGGTTTCCGGACGTCATTTTCTCGATCGACCACTTGGAGAAGCAGAGCAATGCCACCGACAAGATCTGCGACTACGACAATCTCGCCTACGTCTGCCAGCGTTGTAACGGTTGGCGCCTGGCCGAGAACGTGAACGATCCAATCAAGCATCCGCTCGGTGAGCATCTCCAAGTCGATGCAGAATCAGGCATGATCAGCGCCTTGACCGATGAAGGCACCATCCTGATCCGAGGTCTACAACTTGACCGTCCCGAGAAGAATCAGATGCGGGCCAATGAGATCAAAGCACTCCAGGCTCTCGCCAAGCATGACAAAGCTGAATGGAAACGCTTCATGAGCTACCCCGAAGAGCTACCCAACCTAGCCAAGCTCAAGCCACCGACCAATCCGAAGGCAGAGAAAGGAATCGCCAACTCGGCATCCGCGAGACGGGAAGCCGGTACGCTGGAAGAACCCTACGAGTAGCCTCTCCAGCCCCTACCCTTCGATCATCGCGTAGTCAGTCAGTCGCTCCAGCTTGATGCCGTACAAGGCGCAGATTTCCTTCGCATCGGAGACCTTGTACTCATCGCGGTAGTAGATCTCCTTCACCCCATAGGCGCAGAGCATCTGGCAGCAGCTAGTGCAGGGCTCGGTGGTGCAGGCGACAAGGCGGACGTTCTTGCGGGTGAACAGACTGCAGAGATTGACCTCCGCGTGGAGCATGAACTTCTGCCGCGCATCGCGGTCCTCCCAGAACTCGTCCGGTGCATCGAAGCCCGGGGCCAAGCCGTTGTAAGCCGTGCCGATAACCCGGTTGTCGAAGTCGATGGCTACGGCACCCACCTTACGAAACGGATCCTCTGATCGAAGACTCGCCACGTGGGCAAGCCCCATGGCGTAGGAGGGCATGGAAATTCGAGAGGTGTCCATCGAGCCAGACACTCTACGGGCGTAGGCTACTTGGCAAGCAATCGTAGAAACAGCAATGGTCTAACCACATTCGGAGCGCAGCGGAGAAAGCCGGAGGCAAAAATTGACGGAAACTCAGACAACTCAGCAACATTTCACGAGATTCAGAGCTTCCCCTGTAGGTGCGTCGCAAGGCCTCGTAACTGGCCCATTTTCCGTGGTTCCAACCCTCGTGTTTAGAGCAATCGACTAGCACCAAGATCAAGTCCACGCCGAGACCAGAAAGAACAGCGCCGGAGTAAGCAAGGCGGCGTCCGCCAGCGTCCGGAACAGATCCTTCGAGATCGATTCCCTACGCGACCAGAGCGCTAGGAGAAGCGCCATGGATAGGGCCGCAAACAAGTAAAAGAATCCACCGCCGGATTCCTGGGCTTGCCAAAACACTCCGCACAGCACCATGCCCAGAACCAGACCGAGCGGCACGATTCCTGCCGCGTAGCCGACTCGTTGTGGCAAGGCAGCTGGATCCCCCTGCCTATCTAAATGCCGCTCGACCCACGAGATCGACAGGCAATTCAGCGCGCACAGCGCCCAGAGCACACACACCTGACCGAACGAGATCGCCGTGAAACTCCCCGGTGTGTAGTAGGCCGCTGGGAAGATGGATCCGAGCGCAAACAGCAGGCCGGCCACGGCTTCCTTCGGCGGCTCGATTTGACGCGCATCCTTCGGAGAATTAGCCGACAGCAGGACCAGGCCGAGGAGCAGGCAACCATAGGCAACCTTCAACCACACGGGCAGACCGGAGATGGCGCAGGCAAGACCTAGGGTTGCGGCGAGTAGAATCCGTAGCAGAACAGCCGCCCACTTTCTTCGCGGAGACCAAACCAGCAACTGGTAAACCAGAGTCGCCCCGCCCAACCAAAGCCCTAGGGTCCAAATCGCCTCGGGAATCAACCACCCGGCCCCATAAAAGCAGAAGCCTGCCACTGCCAAAACCGCGAACACGATGAGCACAAACCTGCGCCGGACAAAGGCATGGCGCGGCGAAAACGAAGCCCGCTCGGTCTTGAGATAACAAACATCAGCCAACCGATCAGCCATGTAGATCACCCAAACCGCACCAGCGAGAACGAGATAGAGCACCACCGGCAGATCAGCATGCTGGAGCCTAGCGTATAACCACGCCCAAGACACCGCGACTAGGGGGGCATCCAGACCGAGGAGATTCGGCCAGAGATACCAAGGACAATTCCGCTGTGATTCTTCGCTAAGCAAGGCCGGGGATCATGGGGCGGATGGTGGGTCAAGGCAACCCCAACCTGTAGCGGGAAGCCACTCGGGTTTCGCCCAGCACATCTCAAGCGCAAAGCCCGGCTATGGAGATTCGAGAACGGTCTTCGAGGAATCAGATTTTTTTTGTCGCCCTTGTCTTTTTTGCTCTCAGGACGCTCGTCCAACGTTCCCTTCCCGTCCCGCTTTGGGGCTGAGGACTTCTTCTTCTCTGGACGTTCGTGGCGGTCCGAAACCTTCGGCTTCTCTTCGACGGGCGTCTTATCACCTCTCGAAGCCCCAGCGTTCGCATACCCTAACCATTCCCGCTTCGCTAGCGCCTCAGGTCCCTGCCACTTGTCACGCCGTCACGCCGACTTTAAGGAAGAGCGGACGGACCGCACTTCGAATCAGCCTCGGAGTTGGCACGGCCTTTCCGATGACCCCGCTCGCGAACTTTCAGTTCCAAGCGAACGGCTTCCAGAATCAGCGCCTCGACGTGCTCTCCACACCCGGCCGCGGCGAGATTCGCATCTCGGTCTGGATCTTGGTCAAAAGCTTCACTGAGCTTGCCACCAAAGGCGACCCAGATCCTCAACCAACGTGGTCAATTCCTCCTCGTCCATGGATCGTCCATACAACCTGACCGCAGCGATATCCCCCTTCAAATGCAGGGCATCGATGTGCTTATTAGCTTTTCCAACAGGCTCCCTGTATCCGACTCGGAACCCGCTGGGAGTGAACAATCCAGGCTGTTGGCTAAACTCGATGGGCGAGACCTCCAACGCACCACTCTCATCTAAAGACAATATCTGCACAGCTCCGTTGCTGGAATTGAAACTCGCAACAATAGCCCGCCAATCCTTGCTCGGTCCCGAAACGAAGGTGTGGGCCCCACCTTTCATTTTCCCATATTGATGGGAAAACCGCAGACCGCTTTTGCCATGCTCCAAAGTTAGAGATCCGGAATTATCTCCGGCCATTTCCACCGTGACCAGTCTGCCCCCCGACTCAACCCGAGCAACAATTCCGATTGTCAGCCCTACAAAAGAGCGCCCGATAAAGAAGTGCTTCTTCTTCTGGGAGCCGGGATTCTCAATGTGCATGTGATCCCCCTCCTCGAAGCGTAGGACATTCCGGCCTTCGGCTACTCGCGATAACCGTAAAGCAGAAGCTAACTCAGGCCTGTTGGGCAGCTCCAAAGAAACGAGCGCCATCCTATCATTGTCAGCAACCCATCCGGCAATGGGCTCACCGACGACCCCAAGGGCATCCTTGTCCTTCGAATTCTCATTCTGGATTCTAGTGGATGCCTCGTTCGCCTCGACGGAAAAAAGTAAACTACCGGCAAACGCATCGACCGCTGCCGCCTGCTTCAGCCTACCACCTTTGCTCTTCACACCTCCACCCGAAACGCCCTCCTTTGCTCCGTTGACGCCGCCTGTACATCGGCTCAAGCCAAAGAATAGTAGGAGTAAAATCGGAATGGCGAAAAGTAGTATCCGAAAAAACCCACGTGCACTTTCATCCGGATCACCTGGGAGTTCGGTCCTCCGCGATGTCGTCGTCAATGGTGTCGCACCCGAGCTTCCTTGCCGTATGAGTCCTGTCGAAGCCGTAGGCACCGCCCCAGTGATTAGTTTGCGCTTTGAGTTGGAGGTAAGATGGGTCGAAGTAATTAAACGCGAGGTATTCGTCGGAACATCCGGGGGAGGACCTGCAGGTGACGGAGGTACTGCAGTGTCCGGAATAGTAATGACATCCCTCGCAGCATCAGCGTCCTCCACGACCTCAACCGGCCTCGCACTAGCCACTCCTCCCGTGCGCGCTCTCATGGCGACTCCCAATTCATTGATGGCCATTCCGGCATCATCTGGACGCTCGTCCATTCCCCGAGAATAGAGATCCTCCACCCATCGCAGAATGGAAGGCGACAGGTCTGGCCGAAGTTCCTCTAGAGGCGTCAGCCGATGCTCTAGGTGGGCCATCATAACGTCCGCTGCCGTGTCGCCTCGGAATGGGTAGCTCTGAGTCAAGGCATAGTAGAACACACAACCGAGAGCGTAGAGATCCGTTCGCTTGTCTAGAGGTCTTCTCTCAAACTGCTCCGGAGCCAGAAAGTAAATCGACCCAAGAATGGCGTCGCCATGATCAATCGTCTGGATCGTCGGCTTGAAGCTCATCTTGGCTAGGCCGAAGTCGACGATCTTGATCTGAAACCGCCCAGTGGGTAGCCAACGGACCATGATGTTCGAGGGCTTGATGTCGCGGTGTAACATACCCACCCCCTGAGCCGCCATCAGGCCATCGAGACACTGCTCCGCTAAGGTGATAAAATCGTCTTCCGTCAACGCCGCCCGCCTAATGGTCTCGTCGAGAGTCTCACCATCGATGAACTCCATAACGACGAAGGCACCATCGGCATCGACCCCTGCATCATAGACACTGATGATGTTCGGGTGAGAAAGCGACGACATCAGAGTCGCCTCCTTTGTCAGGAGTTCGTCGGGTGTTTCGTCGAGTTCAGACTCCTCCGGAGGGAGTAACCGCTTGATTGCGACGATCCGGTTCAGCTGGTGGTCGAAGGCACGATAAACCGCACCGACACCTCCTTGGCCTATCTTTGACTTGATCTCGTAGCGCTCTGCCATGGTTCTCCATCCAGCCGTTCGAGGGTTACCAAACGACAAGCCGATGCTCAGATTGGGAGATATTTCTCCACAAACCGAGAAGCTTCCTATCAAATATAGACTATTTTTCCATCAAAGCGAAAACCTTGTAACCAAATAGTTCCTCAAACGCCAGCAACTCGGCCTGCGGGCGGTAACGTCCCGAGTCGACAATCTCCGCGACGAGTTCGGGATCTCGCTCAACAGCTGAACGCCCGCCACAGAAATAGATATACAGTGGCCGATTGGATTGTCGGGCTTCCAACTCTAGGGCAGTCAGCTCGGTCGTCGATTCGATAAGACGCGAGGCCGGATCGTAGGTCCGACACTGCCTGGCACTAGTTCCGAAAACTCCGGTTAGGGCATCTGGGGCTTCAGCCCGAATCTGCCTGACCGTAGCGCGCATCGATTGCCTCTCGACCGCAGCCATCTGCCTCCTAGGGACATGAGTAGCCAAGGCGTAGCCTATAACGAGAACCGCAAGAAACCCGCTCGCCGCAATTGGACCGAATACCTTCTTCAATAGAAGCGAACTTGCTGGAGCAACTAAGGTCACGGCGGGTAATGCGAATAGGAAATACCACGAGTGCATCGGCGAGTCGCTACGCGAAACAAGAATCAGCCCGAGGACCAAGGACAGAAAAAACGTAGCTAAGACCGCCATCGAGGTTCCCCGACCTCGAAAGAAAAGAGCCACCGCCCCGGCAACGATCAGCACCGGAAACACCCACCAGACCAAGGCCCCGGCCAATGGCCCCAGCGAAAGCAAATCTGGGCCCAACTGCAATCCCTCGACCTGTGGCCCGGGCGGCACGCCGACAACAAGATGGGAGAAGAAGTCTCGCAACCACGGCAATCCAAAGTGAAACGGGTGGGTATCCTCCCGCCCGAGATAATGAAAAATCTGGGGGACACTCGGTGCGAACAGCGGCAGGCAGACAGCCAATCCAATCAAGTTCGCGACGATTGGCCGTTGCGCCGTTCCCCTTCTTGAGCATTCCAAAAGAGCGACTCCCCAGGCCGGAACAAGCGCATAAAGGCTACCCGCGAACGCCAGCATACACAGGCCACCTGTCATTGCCGCAGCCAACCACCAGCACCATCGGTCGCGCTCCGATGCCCTTCCCAGCAACCAAGCTAAGAGCAGCAGGAGAAACACCATCAACGAATAGCCCCGCGCCTCGACCGAGTAGCGGATATGCCATGGGGAAAGCGCCAGCATCCAAGCCGCCGCCGCCGCCAGACCTGGCCCGCTAATCTTCCAGCCCAAGATCCCGCACAAACCAATCGCCCCCAACCCCCAGAGATACGGAAAGATGCGAAGAACAGCCTCGGAGAACTCGCCCTCTCCAGCTCCGGTCCCCTTCTGCCAGAGCAGATGGCTCGAACGGGAGAAGAGTGTGTGCAGTAGATGGTTGTTGCCGGTGTGGTTAAAGAACAGAGCCTTCTCCCAAGTCACTGGCCGAAACTCCATGCGCCCGTCGTCCTTCTCCTCGAAGTAGCCTCCGACATAGCGGCGGTAGGCATACTCCTCGTCATTCCAGAAGCCGTGCTGAAGTCGCGGCGCACGGATCACCCCGCCGTAAACCACCGCTGCTAAGATCAAGACGAGTCCCACCGATCGGGTCCGTGCGGAAGGTCGTGGCCGGTCCTCGATAGCAGACGCCGAAGATTCTTTTCCCCACCAAGACCTTCCGCTCAGCAGAAGCCCGGTTGCGATTAACAGGTCAGCCAAGGCAGCCCACCACAGCCCCTGAATCCAGAAGTGACTGGTCTTCAGTTTCGCCCCAGCCCGTAGCTCCTCTGCCCAAGGCGACGGTGCTATGACAAGATACGCCAGCGAGACAATCCAGAGGCAGAGCAAGACCCCGCACATGACTCTGGGCCATAACCTACCGGAAGAAGGCCAGATCATTTGCCAGAGGTTGCGAAGGAGCACCATGCTGGCAGGATCGTAGCCCGTGTCATCAGGTTTGCAAAAACCATCCACCCTGCGAGGGTGCCCGTCCATGGTCCCCAAACCGACAGAGGGAATCGGCGAAACCGAAACCCAATTCTTCCACCAACCGGATACGTTCCCACTGGATTGTGGATCCGAGCTGGCCGGCTACACCCTCGCCTACGAAACCTACGGCGAACTTTCACCAGCCAAGGACAACGCCATTCTTCTGTTCCACGCCCTCAGCGGAAGCCAGCACGCCGCCGGTATTACTACCTCAGTACTAGGTATCGGTGACCGATGGACGAACGAATGTCAGACCGGCTGGTGGGACGACTTCGTCGGTCCAGGACGGGCTTTGGATACCAATCGATTCTTCGTCGTCTGCGTTAATTACCTCGGTGGATGCTACGGCTCCACCGGTCCAGCCTCGCCGCACCCAGACGACGGCAAGCCCTACGGCTCCCGCTTTCCCGGCGTCACCATCGCCGACATGGTCCGCTCTCAGCTTGCTCTGCTCGACGAGCTCGGCGTAGACACACTACACGCCGCCATCGGACCCAGCGTTGGTGGCCTCTTGGCACTGCAACTAGCCACCGACTGCCCGAACCGGGTGCGCAACGTCATTCCAATCGCTAGCGGCCTGACCACTTCGCCCCTCCAACGACTACTCAACTTCGAACAAATCCTCGCAGTCGAAGGCGACGGAAACTTCAACGGCGGCGACTACTACGACGGACCCGGCCCGAAGTCGGGTCTAGCCAACGCCCGAAGGATCAGCCACAAGACGTTCGTCTCGATCAAGACCCTCGAAAAACGGGCTCGCACCGAGATCAGTCAGCCACACGACCAGCTTTCCTGGTACAAGCTCACCCGGCCACTCGAATCCTACATGCTCCATCAAGGAGCCAAATTCGTGCGCCGATTTGACGCCAATACCTACCTTCGAGTCGTCGATGCTTGGCAACGATTTAGCTTGGTTGAAGACGAAAAGAAAAAGTCGCCGAATCCATTCCTCAAGTGCCAGGAGCAGCGCTATCTTGTCTTCAGTATCGATTCCGACGTCTGCTTCTACCCCGAACAGCAGGCACGATTGACCCGTGAACTAACCGAAGCCGGGGTTCACAATATGCACATTACTGTGCACTCCTCGAAGGGGCATGACTCGTTCTTACTCGAACCCGATCTGTTCTCGCCGCACCTCGCATTCGTGCTCGGTCAGATCTAGGAAGGTTGCGGCGAAATTTTTGCGAGAGATTGCATCCATCGGCGGTATATAAGTTCATGCCTTTGTCCGTTCGCCGATTCGCACCTCTTCTCCTCGCTCTCGCTACCTTGGCACCTCTGTCCTTCGTAGGTGCGGAGCAGAAGCCGATCAACTTCAATCGGGACATTCGGCCGATCCTATCGAATAACTGCTACTTCTGCCACGGGCCGGACGAGCACGAGCGGAAGGCCGACCTGCGGCTCGATACCTACGAGGGCGCGATTGAAGACCGCGACGGATCCCTCGCCATCGACCCGGAGAACCTCGCCGACTCAGAGTTCATCCACCGGATCACCAGCACCGATCCGGATGACATCATGCCGACGCCGAAGTCGCACAAGAAGTTGAACTCCGACCAGATCGACCTGCTCACTCGCTGGGTCGAGTCGGGTGCCGAATATGCCGAGCATTGGTCGTTTGTCGCTCCTCCAGCCAAGCCCGAGGTTCCACGTAATGGAGCAGGCTGGGGTAGCAATCCCATCGACGCCTTTGTTCTCAGCCGAATGAAAGAAATCGGCACCAGCCCATCCCTCGAAGCCCGTCCCGAGAACCTGATTCGCCGTCTCAGCCTCGACCTCTGCGGCTTGCCACCGACACCACAGGAGACCGCCGATTTTCTCAAGGCTCACTCTTCCGACCCGGAGAAAGCCTATGGAGAACTCGCCGACCGACTGCTCGCTTCGGAGCACTTCGGCGAGCGCATGGCTCTTGCCTGGATGGACGCAGCCCGCTACGGCGACTCCTCGGTCATGCACGCAGACGGCCCCCGCGAGATGTGGTCGTGGCGCGATTGGGTGATCAACGCCTACAACACCAACAAGCCGTTCTCCGACTTCCTGCGCGAGCAACTCGCTGGCGACCTACTTCCAGACGCAACGTTCGACCAGAAAGTCGCCTCCGGCTTCAACCGTAACAACGCAACCTCCGACGAGGGCGGAGCCTTCGCAGAGGAACTTCGCGTCGATTACATCGTCGATCGTGTCCAGACCACCTCTAACGTCTTCCTTGGCCTGTCCATGGAATGCGCCCAGTGCCACGACCACAAGTACGACCCGATCTCGCAAAAGGAATACTTCAACTTCTTCGCCTTCTTCAACAACAACGCCGACCCCGGCATGCAAACGCGGAAGGGCAATCAGGCGCCATTGGTGAAGTTTACCGTCGGCGGCGATCAGGACAAGGCTGCCGAGATCGACACCCTAGTCGCCGAGGTCGACAAGTCCATCGCCCAGCGGCGCAAGGCAGCACAGGGCGATCTCCAGACCTGGTTGGCCAGTGCCACCACGGAAAACGTCCTCATGCCCGAGCCCGACGGGCTCGCTTGGCACCTGCCACTCGACGACCCCTCTGAATTGCCGCTTCCCGAAGACACCACCCTGCTGACCTTCCCGACCAAGGACGACCGGACCTTCTTCAACGTCCACGGCAGTAATGCGCACCACGTAGAGCTCGAAGGCGAAGACACCCCGGATCTCGACATCGCCCAGCCGTTCACTGTGGCGTTCTCGATGCGCACCGTCGAGGGAACCGGCTCCTCCGCCATCCTCTCGCGCATGGGAGCCAACTACCGCGGCTGGGATGTGTGGGTCGAGGGAGGATCGAGGCCCGGCGTGCACCTCATCGATACCTGGCCGGGCAACGCCCTCAAGGTCTTCGCCAAGAACCCGCTGGAGGAGAATGCCTGGACCCACGTCGCCATCGCCTACGACGGCTCGCGTAAAGCCAAGGGCATCAAGATCTACTATGACGGCAAGGAGGTGCCGGTTCAGATCGCGACCGACACCCTCAAGCCGAAGTCCTCTAACCTGCTACCGAAAGATACCCACCCGATCAATGTAGCCTCTAGAGACGGCCGCAAGTCGCCGTTTACGGGAGGCTTTGACGATATCCGAATCTACTCCCACCGACTCAACGGCGCCCAAGTCGCCAGCCTCAATACCGCGCCACTGCGTGCGGCCCTTGTCGCCACGGCCGAGGAGCGAAAGCCCGAGCAAACCAAGCTCCTCAACGAACACTTCTTCGCCCACGTCGATGGCCCACAGCAGAAACTCGCCGCGCAGAAATCCGCACTCCTTGCCGAGCGGGCCATGGCCATGAAGGGAGCCATCGACTACAGCTCGATGATCATGGGTGACCTGCCGATGGACAAGATGCGCAAGACCTACGTCCTCGACCGTGGCGATTACGACTCGCCGAAGGAAGACGAGGTCATCCCCCCCGGCGTGCCAGCCTTCCTCCCACCCATGCCCGACGGCGCTCCAGCCAACCGCCTCGGACTGGCTGATTGGCTGCTGCGCGACGACCACCCACTGACCGCCCGGGTCACCCTGAACCGCTACTGGGCCATGCTCTTCGGACGTGGACTCAGCCCCAGCGTCATGGACTTTGGCAACCAGGGCCAAGCACCCAGCCACCCAGCCCTGCTCGACTGGATGGCACGTGACTTCATCGACTCCGGTTGGGACATCAAGCACGCCCTGCGCCAGATCGTCACCTCCGCCACCTACCGACAAAGCTCCGCCGCCGATGCCGACGCCCTAGAGATCGACCCGGAGAACCTGCTCTGGGCTCGCGGCCCAAGATTCCGTCTTCAGGGCGAGTTCATCCGCGACCTCGCACTCTCGACTGCCGGCCTTCTCAAGCAAGAAGTCGGCGGCCCAGGAACCAAGCCCTACCAACCCGAAGGATTGTGGAACGAGGTATCCTTGAACAAGGGAGTGCGGTTTGTGCAGGACTCCGGCGACAAGCTCTACCGCAAGTCGATGTACATCTACTGGAAGCGATCCTCACCGCACCCAAGCATGAGTATCTTCGATGCCCCCTCGCGCGAAAAATGCGTCGTCCAGCGGGACCGGACTAACACCCCACTCCAAGCCCTCGTCACCCTCAACGACGTCCAATTCGTCGAAGCCTCCCGCCGCCTCGCCAGCCGCATGGTCAAGGAAGGCGGCGACGACCTCGACAGCCGGATCGGACAAGCCTACCTGCTCTGTCTTTCCCGCCAGCCCACCGCCCAAGAGCTAGCCGTCTGCCGAGAAGTCTACGACACCCAACTCGCCTCCTTTACCGCGGAGCCAGCCCGCGCCGACGCCTACCTCGCCCACGGCGACAGCCCACGCACAGATGCGATTCCGCCCCTCGAGCACGCTGCGCTTACGGTGCTGGCGAACATGATCCTGAATCTCGACGAGACCCTGACGCGGGGGTGAGACCGCATTCCTCCAGCGGCCAAAGCATTGATGTCTGGGGTCTCGATCTCACTGCCGTAGCAACTCATCGACCATCATCAGAACGATGTTCGGACGCTCGTCGGCGTGGCTTTGGCTCGACAGGAGCGAGCTACAAAGGTGGCTAATCACTCGAAGCCGCATCCGTCGACACGGATGAACCTGCTACCCCTCCCCGGCCAACTTCCGCAGATCGAAGTCCGGCGAGACCCCCATCGGCTCCCAGCGGCGATCGATATTGAGCCGAAACGACCCGATCCAAGCCCCGGCAATCCAATCTTCTGGCGGAATTAGCGACAAGGCACGGTCCTCGGACGGAGTTCTGCCCTCGTAGAGATGGTAGGTGTCCCCCATGACCGGCTCGAAGCTGAACTTCGCCTCGTAGATCATTTTATTCCAATTGAAGTCATCAAGGACCTGCTCAAAGCGCTCCTTTAGCTCCTGCAACTGTTGCTTCAGCTCCTTCTCGACCTGGCTGACACCGCGGCTACGGAAAGTAGTCAGGTCGTTGGGAATGATCTTCGGGCTGAGTGTAGAAACCGGATACGGGAGGTAGCTTGCGGTATTCAACTCCGACTCCTCGATCATCTTCCCATTCTCCTCGTCTGAGGATTTTTTTTCTTCCGCCATCTGCTAGGTAAGATACGCGATATTTTCGTATCTTCAGCTAGGAAACGCTTACCACGCCCACAGGGTTGCAGTTGGCTTACGAGGCGGTAAGATTGATCTCATGTTCTCCGCACTCCCCATGCGCGCCCTTGGGCTTCTCCTACCGTTTCTGGTCCTCGGCTGCGCCGCGCCTATCCCCACGCTCAGCACTTTCGAGCACTACAACGAGCAGTATGAGCAAATCATCGCCACTGACCGGAAGATGTTCGATGAAAAGCTGACCTCGGGCGAGATCAGCCAAGACGAGTACGACTTCCAAATGCAAAAATTCGACGAGGAGCGGAAGAAAAGCGTCGATGATCTTGTGCTTCACAACCACCGGCTGCGCGAGAGCTACACAAAAAATCTCGGACTACCGGTCCCAGGGTTCTCACCTGCTGTAAGTAGTGGTCACAGCGGCGGAAGCCGAGGTGGCGGCGGTATTGGAAGCGCAGGTTTCGGTAGCCAAAAAGGTGGCGGTAGCTTCGCTCCTTCCGCTGGGCGATTCGGTTCGACACGTCTTCGGTAGATCGGCCGGGATGGGCATTCATACGTGAACAAGGAAGAATCCGACCAAGCGGAAGCGAGTCCGCCAGCAAGCTCCCGCCCTTTCAAGAGAAGGCTGAAACGCCTATTTTGGCTTCTCGCCATCGTTGGTCTGTTGTCTCTGATCGGCCTAGCCGGGCTGGGCTTCTACGGGTTTCGGCATCGCGTTCATCTGATCAACTCCGCCACCAGTAGACTTTCCCTTCCTTACGATATCTCGGTTGGAGACCTGAACTTCCTCGGCGCCGACAATATCCAACTCAGCGGCATCGAACTCCGTGAGCGCGGCGGTGACCGGATGATTCTTCACTCCGACAACGCCAGCTGGAATTTCGATGTCCGTAAGCTCACCAAAGGCGACCTTGGCGCGATCATCCTCGACGGAGCCCAGCTCGCGGTAACGCCTGAAGACGTCGCCCTTTTCCTAGGTAAGCAACCGGACAAGACGACGCTACCATCTTCCGACTCGGCCTCAGAGGAGAAATCCGCACGCGTGCTGAGCTGGGATTCCCTGTCCCTGCGTAACCTCGACCTCAACTACTCCGGCGATGAAACCTGGCCGCAGTCGAAGGCGAAAGTCGACCTCGAAGGGGAGAGCCTCACCCTCGATCCCGCAACAGGCTTGGTCGCAGGAAAGCACTCACTCAAGATCCGCGACTTAGTTCTAGGTAGCCCCGAGGAAACCTTCTACGTCGATCTCCCGAAACTCCAAGTCGAACTCGAAGGAGCGACTACCGAGGCGATCTCCCTAACCAGCGTCGTCGTCACCGCCAAGGCCCTCCGAGTCGATCTAGACGACCTCGCCAAACGATTCCCCCCTAGACCAGACAAGCCCGATCCTTCTGCCAAGACGCCGGAGATCCGAATCCTCAACCTCTTGGTGGCGAACGAAGCCCTCGAGCTCAGCGGCCTGCCCCAACCGGCCACCCAATTTAGTACAGGTATCGACTTCCACGGAAAAAATCTGGTCCTCCGAGGAAGCGAAGGCGAAGCAGACGCCATCGACCTAAAGCTCCTAAGGCCATCCATTCAGCTTCCCGGCGACAGCACCTCCAAGGCCTTGGAACTAATCCTCGAAGCGGGCGGCTCCTGGGGTAAGGCATCGGAACTCCATATCGTCTCACTCATCATCGATGGCGCGAATGTCGATCTAGACTTGGCCGACCTCGTGCCGCCGACCTCCGAAGTCACAGACGCGCCGACTGCCCCTTCGTCCGATTTCGGAATCCACTCGCTGGTCGCCGATTCGATCCAATTGATCGGCAGTAAAGTGGTCATCCAGGAATCCGAAGACATCCCGCATATCGAGACCACCCTCGATCTCGAAACCAGCGATTGGAAATGGGCCGATGGGCAACTCTCCCTGCCATCGACAACCCAACAGCTGAGCCTTGAATCTCTCACCGTCCAGATGCCGGGACAGACGGAGCAGGTAGCGAACCTGAGCAAGGCCGTTCTCCAGATCGACCCGAAATCCTTCTACGAATCCGGAAACATTCAGAGCCTAACCGCCGACCGGCTTGACGTGGACCTGCGCAAAGACGCGTTCACCAGACCTGCACCCACCTCGACGACGAGCGACGACTCACCATCGACCGATGCCGACACACCGGCCTACCTTGACCCGGCCCAATGGAGCTTCGCTAACTTAGCCATCGCAGGCGGAAGCCTCCTGATCCCCGACCTCGAAGGCGCTGGTGTGCCCTTCATCCGCTCAGACTTCGCCCTGTCCACCGAGGAGGAGTCGACAGCCGGAATCCATCGACTGCAGCTCAACAAACTTCGACTTTCGGCCGCAGAGGACCAGCCGGCCTTTTACAAGACCGAGTCGGCCTCTGCAGATCTCGACTACCGAAAAATCTGGACCGGTAAGGGCATTGAGAACGTCACCCTCAAGGGCGGTGTCCTCGAACTTGGCGAAAAATTGGACGCGCTCACCAGCAAGGCACCCGCCAACCAGCCCACCGAAGCAGCTGCAGATCCAACCGAAGCCGAAACCGCTGCCACCAACGAGGCTCTTCTCGCTCAACTCCCCAGCTTCGAAGATCTGGTCATCAAGGACACGCGGATCATTCTTCAAGACATCGCACCTGGACTGCCTACGGTCGCCTTCGGCCTAGAAAAGCGTGCCGGCCGACAGCGCATCGAACTGGTCAATCTAGAAATCCCCTCTCCCTACAACACCCTAATCCCGGTGGCCCGACTCGAGACGATCTTCGTCGAATTTACCCTCGAAGGACTGCTCGCCCAGAGGATCGACAAGGTCGAAATCGTCAGCCCGACCATCTTCGTCGGCGAGCACCTGTTCTGGTATGTCGAGCACTACCGCGACTTCGGGACCGACGAGGATGGCGACTCTGCGGATGCCGACGCAGGCTGGGACATCGGCGAGATCGCCGCCCACAACGGGAACATCGTCATCGCTCCAAAAGGCACCGCCCTTCCCGGATTTGAGATCCCTTTCCCGTTCTCGTGCCGCACCCAGCTGGGCCAAGGCGTCATCGAAGCCAAACTCAATATCCAGTCCGGCGACTATCCGATCCCCGATCTCGAGCTCATTCTGGAAGGGCTGTCCGGCTCCGTCGCCTTCAACCTGCCGCTCCAGCAGGTCGATAACAACCTCGTGGAAGTCCTGCGTGCCGATCGACTCCGCTACAAGCAGTTCGTCGGCGACAATCCCTACGTCACCTTAACCTACGACCAAGCAGGGGTTTACGTCAGTTTCGGAGCCGAAGCCTACAGCGGCTACATCAACGGTGAGTTCAATGTCTACATCGACGAAAATTACTCTTGGGACGGCTGGGTCGCAGGCACCGGAGTCGATACCGAACCACTCACCGATATTCTCACTCCTGAATACTTCGACATGACCGGCATCGTCGATGTTACCGTGGTCGCCAACGGCACGATTGACGAGCTGTTTCAGGCAAAGGGCACTTTCACTGGTAGTACCGGAGGCAAGATCGACATCCGCGCCATGGAGGGTCTTGCTGAACAGATCGAAGACCCGGACCCGATCGTCCTCTGGATGGCCGACGCCGGCATTAATGTCATCCAGCACTTCCGCTACGAGAACGCCGATGGAAAGTTCAACCTCTACGGCCGCGAGGGCGAGCTCGGCCTAATCCTCGGTGGGCCAGATGGCCGCCGTGAGTTCGAGGTCGTCGTACACGACCACCGCCCGGTTGCGAAGAAGGTCGCAGAGGAAGAATAAGGACATCCTACCTTCTCACTGGAGCATGCCAAGGAATCGCCTAACATCGTCTAACTAGTTTCGTCATGAATCTGCCCCAACTCACCCGCGCCGCTTCCATCCTTGGGAGTCTGGCCCTGCTGGCCTCCTGCAAATTTCCAGAAATTCCCCTCGCCACACCGGAACCGATCAAGCTCGACCCGATCGAGGTGAAGGTGCGCATTGACCTCTATCAACACGGAGATAGTGAACCGTCAGAACTCAACGAGGCCGCCGAGACCGAGGAAATCGTCGAGCGCCAGCGCAACCGCATGGCCGAAATCCAAGAGCTTAAAAACAGCCGGCTAGTCGGCGAAAATCACCGCGGCCTGCTCGACATTCGTAACCTCCCCGGAGGTGACTACGGCACCTACGTGCGCGAGACCGTCGAAGCCGAAAACTACGATCGCACCTACTTGATGCGCCAAGAAGCTCGCCGCCGCGACGTGCTGCTCCCAGAGATCCAGAGCGAGCAATGGCTCCGCCGCAAAGAGCTGTCCTTCGAGGGCGAATGGGTCGAAGCCGAGAACGAGCAAAAAGAGGGCTCCTTTACCTGGACTCAGAAGGGTTAGAGCTTGCCGTCCAATGGATGGATGGCGCGGCCGTAACGAAGTCTTTATAGAAACTGACTGAACCAACCTTGGATCTCGGAACACCACTCGACTCGGTCCCCGGTCTAGGCCTTCCGGACAGACAGTCCAAGGCTCTGAGCACAGCGGGAATCGACACCATCGGCGACCTTCTGTGTCGCTTCCCGAAGCGCCACGAGGACCGATTAAGCGTCGCCCCGCCCCCGGCCATTCCCGGAACTAGGCCGATCCTTCTTACCGGCAAAGTGCTTTCCTCCACCAGTGGCTTTGGCCGGGGCTCGATTGCCAAGGTCGAAGTCGTTCTCGATCCCTCGACGGACACGCCGTGGGAGTTCGTCACCGCCCGATGGTTCGGCATGGGCTTCATCGCCAAGGCGTTCTCCGCCGGTGCGCGGGTATTTCTCTTCGGAACCCCGAAGATTCTCAAGGAGCAGCTGGTTTTCGATCACCCCGAGCACGAGGTAATTCGCGACGGATGCGAGAATCTCCAACTGGGCAGCCTCGTCCCGATCCACGCCTCGCCACGGGGGATCACCACCCGCGACTACCGATCCCTGGTCCACCGCGTCGCTTCTCAACTCGACAACTGCCCTGATCTCCTCCCCCCGCCCAAAACCGACGGACCATTCGCCGGATCCAACCGGCTCGAATCGTTCCAGAAACTGCATTTCCCCAGCTCCGACGCCGACCTCCGCAATGCCCGCCGCTACCTCGCTCTCGAATGGTTGGTCGGGATGCAACTCGGTGTGCTGCAGCGCCGCGCCTCCTACGCCGAGGTGGAAAAGACCCGCCCTCGGGAGCTTGGCGATGACCTTCTCCAGCAACTCCTCGCAGGCCTTCCGTTCCAACCAACTGGCGACCAACTCAAGGCCATTCAAGAGATCGCTAGCGACCTGCGCACTGCGCAGCCGATGAACCGCCTGCTCCACGGGGACGTCGGCTCGGGCAAGACTCTGGTCGCCGGTGGAGCCATCGCCTTAGCTGTAGATCGCGGCGATCAGGCGGCCATCATGGCACCCACCCAGATTCTAGCGGAGCAACACTTTGCTACCTTTCAGGCATGGTTCGGGCCGCTCGGGGTTCGGGTGCGACTGCTCACCAGTGACAGGAAAGAAGACGGCTACACCAGTGGAGCAGTCCCGCAACTCGTCGTCGGCACTCATGCACTACTCTACTCCGACGACGAGACTTTGAAGCCCGAGCTGGTCATCATCGACGAGCAGCACAAGTTCGGCGTCGCCCAGCGCGAGGCCCTCATCGCCCGCCACGGTCACCCCGACGTGCTGGTCCTCACTGCCACCCCGATCCCACGCACGATGGTGCTGACCGCCTACGGCGACCTCGAAGTTTCCACCCTCCGAGAGAAGCCCGCCGGTCGCTCGCCGATCACCACCGCCGCCCGTTACAGCCACAAGGTCAGCGACCTGACGAAATTCTTGAAACGCGAGATTACCAAGGGCCGCCAGTGCTATCTGCTGTTCCCTCTCATCGACGGCGGAGCCAAAGCCGCTGCCAGCGATAAGAAAAAGCCGCCCTCTCTAGAAGACGAGTTTCCCAAGTGGGTTCACCGACTTCGTCCCCATGCGGTCGATATGGTCCACGGCGGAATGGCCGGGCCAGAACGCGACGCGGCCATGGAAAAATTCCGCTCGGGCGAGACCGCTGCCTTGCTCTGCACCACCGTCATCGAGGTCGGGGTCGATGTTTCCAATGCCTCTGTCATGTGCATTTTCGGCGCCGGTAGATTCGGGCTAGCCCAGTTGCACCAGCTCCGCGGACGCGTCGGCCGGGGGAGCGAGAAGAGCTTCTGCCTACTACTCCCCGATCGAGATAATGCCGAGGTCCGCGAGAAACTCGCCGTCTTGGAAGAAACCGGCGACGGCTTCGTCATCGCCGAAGCCGACCTCGCCCGACGCGGCCCCGGAGAAATTCTCGGCGTCGCCCAGAGCGGCCACAGCGCGGCAGCAGCCTTTTCCGCAGAACTGATGGACATCGATTTCTGTCTGCTCTCCCAGAAACTCGCCGCCCGGATCAGGAAAAACGACACGCAGCTCCAGTCGCCCGCCAACCAATCCCTACTCGAACTTTCCAGCCCAAAACAGAGTGGTTCTGGAGCGTTGCAGTAGAACCAGACTTCCCCGCAGCCAGGAAAAATTCCTCCTCATCTCACAGGCGGTAGATTAAGTCTGCCGCGTCCTCCTCGATACGGTGCAAGTAAGACCGCAAGAAATAGGCCTGATAGATGCTTGGTCCAAGATACCAATCTCATCATAAGGCAAAGAAAATCCCGTTAGGTTATTGGTATGGCCGATCTCGTAAGTCTCCGGGAAGAAGCCTGTGGACCCGAGGGTCGACGGCGAACAAACCGCTTGTGAAAATGTGACCTCGCTCAACAACCTAACGAGACTCTAGTATAGCACATTCTTCAGATTCCGCCAATCCATGGGGAGAATTCTACTCACCTGAGATCTCGCGTTGAATCTGCTCAAGGGTCATACCAGCCGGGACCGTTGCGGGATCGATGCCGTCAGGGGCTGGTGTAGGCGCGGGCGCGGCTTCCTCTGGCAGAACTGGTGGTGCCGCGTCTGTGGCCGGTGCGGTCGGGCTAGGGTTGATGGCCGGCAGTAGCGGATTGCCCTCTAGGCTACCGGAACTGATGCGGTCGCCGAGTTGGCGAAGACGGTGCGGGCCCTCGACATCAACGGAGTCGGCGGTGACGAAAAAAACGGTGTCCTCACTGGTAGCCTCCATGACACTCTGGCCACGGCGGAGCACCGGTCGACCGCGAAGCACGACTCGCTGGACATCTACCTCGGCCTCATTGCACAAGGCAACTAGTGGGTCGGCGAAATCGATTTCTAAAAACACATTTCCGCTCGCCTTAAATTCCGAAACCGGCTGCCCTTGGGCAAGCCGGGGATGGTCAATAGTTTGCGCGGCTACCCGAAAGAACGGCGGCACGTCCATGCTCTGGTCGGCCATGGCTGCCGCCTCTTCAAATCGCATACCGAGCAGAAAGTCGATGTCGACACTGTCGCCGTGGTCATCAGCGGTTCCGATCGAGGCCCGCGTGGGATCCGACTCGTCCTGAGTCTCGTCGTCCACACGGTCGACGATCTCGCAAGAGGCCAAGGCCAACGCGATTAGGAGGGGCAAGAAGTTGGGGAGCTTCGAATCCATAGACACAGGACACCATAGCTACCCGGAGGCAGGAGCTGCAAGCCTTCGGTTCTCTGCTTCATCAGCACGAAGCAGAGCAGAACTACAATAATCTCAGAAGGTGGACCTAGGATTCGAGCGGGATCGGGCGGCCTTCTTCGTCGACGAGTAAAACGCGGAGAGGCACATTGCCGATCACCTTGTCACCAGCGCGGACGTCGATGGCGTAGTAGCCCGGTGTGTCGAACTTCAGGCGCTGGATATTGACCACGAGGTTGTGGGTGATGAATCCGGCGCCGGGCGATGGCATGCGGACCTCAAGCTCGGGCTCGAATGGGGGCATGACATCGGCACCCGACGAATCGACGAAGGCAACACGAAGCTTCTGCTTGCCTTCGTCCTCGGGACGGAAGCACATGCGGATGGCGAGGGCGCACTGGGGGTGGATGATGGGTGTTTCACGACTGGCGATGGTATCGAACGCGCCCATCAGGCTGAGTTTGCCCGAATAGTCGGCGGCTGCGTCGCAGAGGGTTGCTACTTGGATTTCCATTCCTTACTTATTGGACCAACATCTCATGTCTCGCCACTCCTCAAATTCGATCGGCCCCATTCTTACGCTGGTTCTCGCGCTGATCTGTGGACTCGGCTGCTCGTGCAGACCCACCGGGACTTCCCTCTCGACGGATCCGGGTGTCGTTTGGTCAATCGAAACTAAGAAGGGGCACCAGATCTTTCTCGCCGGGTCGTTGCACTTACTCAGGAAGAAGGATCACCCGCTTCCGAGAACGCTATTCGACGCGCTGGATCGCTCCCAACGCCTGATCACCGAATCTGGTGGTGGTGAGGACAGCAAGGCGGAGGTGAAGCAAATCGTCGAGAAATTTGGTAAACTTCCGCAAGGCAGCCATCTTAGCGACACCGTCTCGGAGGAGGCGAAGCTAGCGTTGAACGCCCACTATCAGGAAAACCCCGGCACCAAGAAGGCGATGGAAGATTCGCGTGCATGGCTGGCATCGATTCAAGTCGCGATGACCAGCTATCGGGCGAGCGGGACCAAGAAGGCCCATGGTGTCGAAACCACGTTACTGGCGATAGCCAACAGGGACCGGCTTTCGGTCGGCCAACTGGAGACACCCAGCGAACAACTCGGTGCACTAGCGTCCTTGTCTCCAGAAACTCAGGAAGCACTGCTCGTTCAAGCCTTGGAAGAATCCGATGACATGGACGCCCGGTACCAGCCGGTGAAGGAAGCCTGGCGGAAAGGTGATCTGAAAACGATCCGGGAACACTTTGAGCGCGAGCTTGATCCCCGGTTCGCGCCATTGCAGAAGGCCGTGCTGCACTACCGCAATATCCGATTTGCCAGCTCCATCGTCCAGATGGTGGAGGACACCGAAGAAAACATTCTCGTGCTCGTCGGTGTCGGCCACCTCGTCGGAGATTGGGGAATTCCAGCGTTGCTCCGGAAGCAAGGCCTAACGCTGACCCGAGTGACTAGGCTGGCAGAATAATCGCTACACCTATTTGGCGGAAAACACCAAGGCGGCATGCTTGGACCAGAATCCACTGGAGCAACTGACGGCAAACTTACCGGCCAACGACACCGCTTCGTTTTGGACAAGCCGTAGCCCAGCGAACTTCGGATCGGGGTTGGTAAGTCCGGCAGTTGGGGGTGCCAGTCCGTGCTGGAGCGCCTTAAGGCAGAGCAGAGCTTCCAGCGCACCAGTTGCTCCGAGGCAATGTCCGGTGACCGGCTTAGTAGAGCTGATCGGGCAGGTGCCGGCATGCCTGCCAAGAACTCTCCGATAGGCGGCGGCCTCGCCGAGGTCATTGAGCGTGGTTCCAGTGCCGTGAGCATTGATATAGCCCACCTCAGAAGGACTGGCTCCGGCAAGGGCAAGAGCCTCCTGCAAGACGCCGGCGAGTACCGAGCCATCGGCCTCCACCGCACTCCGCCCGGCGGATCCTGTGGCGCTAGCCCAACCTCGGAGCATCCCCACCGGCACGGCTCCACGGGCGGCGGCGGACGCTGCGGACTCCAAGACGAGAAACCCTGCGCCGTCACCAAGAACCATGCCGGTGCGGTCACGATCAAACGGCCGACAGGCCATACTCGGATCCTCCGGATGGCTTCCGAGCACCCGCGCCGACCGCATCTGCTCGACCACCAGCTGGTCGGTGCCACGATCGGCACCTCCCGCGAGAACGATGTCCGCCTTGCCCAGCAAGATCTGCTCGGCGGCGGTGGCAATGGCGACGGCTGCCGAGGCACAGGTCGCGGAAAGTGTCATCGACGGGCCGCCCGCGCCGAGCTCCTGAGCGATCAGTCCACTGGTGCAGGACACGGTGCTGTGAGCGGACAAGGACGGGAGCATTCTCCGCCCCGACTGATGGCGCTGTTCGGCCTCGATCCACTTGCGCATCGGACCCCGAGAGGTGCCCGTAACCACCCCAATCCGCGACGGACTGGCCGAGTCCAGCCCTGCAGAACTCGCCGCCTCCAAAGCCGCGATGGCCGCCATCTGGGTGCCGACATCCATCCGCTTGGCGCGCCGGGGAGCCTTGGCAAGGGCCTCTTCATCCAGCGGACAAACCGCTGTTCCCTCGCGATCCTCCGCCTGGCCCTTTCCCCTTAAAGCAGCTTGCCAAAGCTCATCCCCACTAGCCCCGGCATCACAGATCGACCCCGATCCGGTGATGAGGATCGGGTGATTAAGGAGTTGCTGCTGAAAGACAGAATGCATCGATGTGGCGGGCCGTCACGATGGCAGGCGATTCCAACCTTGCCACGAATATCCCCCCCTATCGTGGCGGAGCCTACGGTCCCGCTACAGAAACCATGGACTGCGTCGCGGCTGATCGAGCCACCGCGAAGCATACGGATCGCCGAGAATCTGTTCCTTCACCGGGTCCCACTTGATTGGGCGGTTAAGCCGTTCGGTAATTCCCAACAAATGGCAAATCGACGCCGTACGATGCCCTACCTCCGCCGAGCAGATTGCCGGCCGCCGGAAACGGATCGCCTCGAGGAAGTTTTCTTGGTGGTCTGCTGAGACTTCGAGACGGGTTTCGCCGCGCCCTGGGTTGGTAGTCTTCAAGGCCGCCGGTTCCGTGACCAACACACCATCTCTGCCGACCGCCACGAATCCATTCTCGCCGACGAAATGGATCATCTCCTTGCCATCTGGGTGGTTCTTGATCACTGCAGGTCCGTCAGCGTAGCGAAAGTGCGGCTGGGCGATTCCCTCGTGGCCAGCGGGGTAGAACTCGGTCGGACCGGAACCATCCATTCCTAGGGCCCATTGAACAATGTCGATGTGATGGGCTCCCCAGACGCTATTCTCTCGCGAACAGTAGTCCCAGTAACAGCGCCAGCCAGCGTCGGCATCGCCGCTGGTCCTCGCCTTGCTAAAAGGCTCATAGGCAGCGGGGCCAAGCCAGCGGTCGTAGTCCAAGCCCTCGGGCACAGCCTCCTCCACAGTCACTGGTGGTTCCGGTAGCTCCCCCAAGTTCAGGTAGACAGTGTGGACCTTACCGATCTGGCCGTTGCGCACCAGTTCCGCCGCCCGACGAAACGATTCGTCCGAACGCTGCTGCGAACCAACCTGCACAATTCGTTCCCCCTGCTTGGCCGCATCCGCGACCTTCCGGCCCTCACCGATTGTCAGGCTCAGTGGCGCTTCGCAGTAGGTGTCCTTTCCCTCCCGGATCGCGGCGATAGCGATGGCTGCATGCCAGTGATCAGGCGTGGCAATAACCACCGCATCGATGTCCGAGCGCTCGACCACGCGCTCGTATTCGTTGTAAGCGTCGCATCCGTGAAAACTCCCGTCCGCCCGGGCGGCAGCATAGGCTTCCTCGACCCGCGCCTTGGCCTCCTCACGGGCCCGTGCGGACACATCACAAACAGCGACGACCTGCGCGCCGTCCTTCTTAAGAAACTCCCCCCGCAACGCGGCCATCCGAATTCCGTTGCCGACTAGGCCTACATTGATCCGGTTGCTCGGCGCCGTCTTGCCGCCGAGGCCAAGAACCGACGATGGCACAATAGACGGGGCCAGCGCGGCTCCGACCAACAACTTGGAACCGACAGAGAGAATCCTCCTTCGACCCAGATCCAGCGACTTGCCCTGCCTCGACCTATCCATAGCTAAGGCTACTCCGAGACCCCACAAACGGCAAGCTTCACACGTCTTTCAAATTGTTGTTGAGCAGGTTTTCTATTGGGGAGTCATAGAATCTAGTTCAAACTCCGTTCCGCTCCCTCTTCCCCCCCCTATACCATGGTTAAGCCAGAAGATGACATTCCGCTAAAACGCCGTGACCTGCGCGCGCGTACGACCGTTGGTAGTATGCGCAGGACCAAGCGAAAGAAGACCACCGCTCCTCTCGCTGAACGTATCAGCACCAAGCTGCAGACTTGGTTCTTCCCGCAGAACATCCACCAGCTAGACGAGCAAAATCCATGGGGTAGGAGGATCGCCATCGCGGTCACCGCGCTCCTGATCGGCGGGATCACAGCCGCCGCCGTCTACTTCGCTCGCCCCGCCAAGAACTACCTAGACAAGTCCAAGGCCAAGCGAGTCGTTGCCAAACTCGACACCTACCTAAAACAGGACATCGCCGATCTGGAGCCGAGCGAAATCAAAGACATGGCTAAACTGGCCCGCCAGGCACACTCCCTTGCGGAAGACCACCCACCAGCTCTGGCGGCAGTAGGCAGGGTCGCCTTAAAAACAAAAAGTCCAGACGCGCACTTCGTTTGGGAGAGGATAAAAAAGGAAGAGATCCTGTCCTCCGACGAGGCTTCCCTCGGGCTGGGAACTGCCTATTTGAATGCCGGTAGGGTCGAGGAAGCCGAAGCAATCGCACGGCGTTTGATCAAGTCTTACCCCAAGCGCGTTGATTCGCTCGAACTCGCGAGGAAAATCTCTTCCGCCCGAGGTGACCGCGTTCAGACACTCCGCTACCTCGATCAGATAGCCGAACGACAGCAACTTAGTAACAAGCTCAAGTTCCAACGGGCAAGCCTCGCAGTAGAAAGCGGCCTATTGTCGACAAGGCAGAACAATATAGCGATCGACGAGATCTGGGAAGTTGCTTGGGGAACCGGGAGAGTAGGGCTGGCAGCAGTAGAATTTTTGACTACCCGCGAGCCGCCGAGCCCGCATCACCAACTGCGATTGAGCTACCTGCTCAAGATGCACCCACTCGCCCAAGAGAATCATCAGCTCGAAGCTCTCGAACAAGAACCCGAGTGGTACGTTGGCGAGAAAGAAGTTCGCATCCGACAAGCAATCACAGAGCGATCAACCTGGCCCCCGGCAAAACTCCAGCCGTTCGCCAACCGGCTCAACACGCAAGGCCGCTACGAGGATGTCCTCTTACTCTTCCAAGATCGCGATCCCAAAACCCTCGGCCCAGCAATCCAGCAGTATTCCAATGCACTACTGGCTCTGAACCGATTCGATGAGTTGAAGGAACTCATCTACGGCCATGATTCAGGCCTCACCAGCTCGCAGCGAGAACTCTACGCCGCGCACTTCGAAACCCTCCAAGATATGGAAGGGCATGACCCACAGAGGCGACTCCGCCAGTCCTTCAATGAGGCCAAAATGGCGGGACAACCGTTCGAGATCATCCACTTCGCCAACTATGCACTCCGACAGGGATTCTATGAAACGGCCGAACAAGGGTTCCGCGAGGCCTTGAACTTCGCCCGCGCACGGGTAGCAGCCGAACGCGGCCTGATCGCCACCGGCCAGGCTAGCGCCAATACAGGCCTAGCGATCGAAGCTCTCGAATCACTGGTCGATCATAACCCCGAGATCGGTGACCTCCGCGAACTCACCTATCTGCGACTCCTCCGTGGAGACAATCTAGAGCTCTGTCATCAACAAGCCCACGACGGGCAGCGCGACTTCCCAAGCGACCCCACATGGGCTCTGAACCTCGGCCTCGCCCGGCACCGTGCAGGGGATGACAATGCCGCAGCAGAAGCTCTGAAACCGTTTCTCACGTCCCCCCACCCGACTGCTGCCAAGCAAGCCGTCTTCCGGAAACTGGCCACCACCTGCGGCCTTCTGTCCGCAGCCAATCTCCGCAAGCCCCATGGCAACCTCTTCGATGCCGAACTGGCCTTCCTCGACTTGGATGAGAACAGCGAGACGGGTGAATGGCCGAGCACCGACAACTTCGACTTCGGCCTAGGCGACGGCATCAACACCGATATGAGCAAGGATCTAGGCAAGCCCTTGAATCCGCTCGAAGGGATCACTCCTTAGCGGAATGCGGCATCAAAGCTTCGACTTCTGGCCATCCATTGCACCCAATTCTTCGCCGTCAGCCAATGCCGGATCGTCCTCCTCAGTAGGCTCTGGCAAGATCTCGACTTTGCCCCCCTCATGTGCATACACCAATCGCGAAATCGATAACAGCGTCCCGTCAGCGATCGTCTCGTCCCGCACCAAAACCACCGACTCATCACTCCACACCGGCTTGATCTCGACGTGACGCAAAGTCAGCTCTCTCGGGTCGACCAAGTTCACATTGTCGAGGGTGCGGATCGCACTTCGCGGGATCACCAGAACGTCCTCCAGCACTCGCGCAGAAATCTCTGCGGTCACCGGCTGACCGATGCGTAAAGGAGGTAAGCCAGACTCGCCATCTTCGGCTAGACCGAAAGGGTCGTCGATTCGTGCGATGGCAAAGAGTTCACGGGAATCAGGATCGAGTGCCCCCTCGGTCCCGACGATCAGGCCTTGCCAGACGGCCTCAGACTCCGGGTTCAGGGCGTCGCGAAGCAGAACCGGCAACGGTGCATCCTTCGATGTCTCGGGAAGCTCCAGATAGGCCAAGTCCCTAGCTGGAATCGGCAACCGAACCTCCACCCGGTCGGTAGAAAAAATCGTCGCGAGCACGGTCGAGGGATTCACTGTCTGGCCCAAGGCGACCGACCGCAACAGCACCCGACCATCAAACGGAGCCCGGACCTGCGCCCGGGACAGATCCCGCTCTGCGGCAGCTAGCGCAGCCTTGGCAGCAAGAACATTGGTCTCGGCTTCGCGCACCTGAGGAAGACGGAGCACCAATTCGTTTGGCTCTTCCTTGTAACCGAGATCTTCCCAGTTCAGCCGTGCCTGCCGTGCCTTGGTCAGCTCTTGTGCACGCGTCGATTCGGCCCGCGCTAGATTTGCCTCGGCGGAAATAATCGCTCCCTCGAAGTCTTCTTCCGCGAGCTGTAGCAAGACCTCGTCTTTTTGAAAGAAGGCACCGTCTTGGAGAGACTTGGCGATCTTGACCACCCGACCACTAACATGAGCACTGAGCACGGCGTCGCTCTCTGCTCGGATCGTTCCTTGGGTGCGCACCACGGTGGCGAAGTCCTGACGGCGGAGTTCGGACACCCGAGTCTGAATCAACTTCTCCTCACGCGGCGGGCGCTTCGCCGACTCCTCCTTCACCGACAGACGCGAATACCCGAACCAACCGATCACGAGGATCAGCAGGGGGACGGCGATGCGGATAAGAATGGACATGGCTAGCGGTGGAGCTTCGGCTCTATAATACGTTCGTTGTCTTAGGATTGTCAGGCAGAGTCTCGAAATCACCGCCAAGAGCAAGGTGCAGATCGACCCGATTTCGGAGCCGCTGAGCCCGGATACTGATCAACGATGTGCGCGCACTGGCCGCACGCCGCTGGGCCTCAAGAAGCGAGATGATATCGACCAGCCCCTCCGAATAGTCCCGAGCCGCCTGCTCTTCTGCGAGCTTTGCCTGCGAAGTCTCCGTCTCGAGAAACACCTCCTGCTCGGCGAGAGAACGGCCGATGGCCAAGGCAGACTCGACTTCGCGAAAGGCATTCAGAGCCGTATCCGCCAGTGTCCGAACCGCCACCTCGTTGCTCGCCAGCGCGCGCCGCGCCGCCGCTGTCGGAGCCCCGCCGTCGTAGACACTCTGCGCCAGCGACCCTGCAATCGACCAGACGAAATACTCCGGATCGACAAGCACTCGGCTAAGCGTGGATCCGGATGAACCCGGACCTCCGTTTAAGTTCAACGACGGCAGAAGGTTCTTCCGCGCAGCCTTAGCTCGCTCCGCGCTCGCTTCCAGCGCCACGATCGCGGCAACTACATCAGGACGGCGTAGCAGCAGGTCCGAGGGCAAGCCCGTCGGAATTTCGCGCGGAAGGCTTGGCAGATCCGCCACCGCTAGAATCTCCGCATCGGGATAGCGCCCGATCAGCACCTCCAACGACCGAGCCGCCTCATCCCGCTCCAGCCTTGCTCGAACTAAAGAGCGCTCTGCCGAAGCGATATTGGTCCGGCCCAACTGCACGCTCAGCGGACTGGTCGTCTGGTCTCCAGCCTTGTAGTTCCGCTCGGTGATCCGGTGATTGCGTACGAAACTGTCCCGGGTCTGCTCGGCCAAGCGCACCTGTTGCTCGGCAGCGATCAGGTCGAACCAGGCCTTCGCTGTGTTGGCTGCCAAGGACAACCGAGCCGCACGGAAGTCCGCCCTCGCCCCGGCGAAATCGAGCTGCCCAGCCTTGTCCAAATTCCGCAGTCGACCCCAAAGATCGAGTTCCCACGAAGCGTCGAGTCCAAGCCCGGTCGAAGTCCGGAGCTCCGCATCGACACCGGGCCCATTCTCGTCTCGGGTCCGCGAAGCATTGCCCCGGAACCCCACCGAAGGCAACCGCTGCACCCGCGTCGCAACCGTGTCCTCGTGCGCCTGCCGAAGCCGAGCCGCTGCGATCTGTAGATTGCGATTTCCCCGCATCGCCTCGGCCACCAGCGAGTTCATCTTACTGTCGCGGAAGGTCTTCACCCAACCGCTAGAGATCCGACCATCGCTCCCCCGCCCAGCCTCGGACCAACGCTCAGGTGAATCGATCGCCAGTTCCTCCACAGGGGTATTCTCCGTGCCGATGTGCTGACAGCCGCCGACCAGTCCGCAGAGCACAAGACTAAGGGCTGAGAACAAGCAACGATTCACTCTGTGGAAGGATGGATTCACTGGATTCGAGCGGCAGCCGCTGCACCGGCAATTGCTCCGGTAACGAAGCACCCGTGGATGAGAAATCCACCGGTCGGAGCCTCCCAGTCGATCATTTCGCCCGCCACATAGACCCTCGGTAATTCACGCAACATTAGTCCATCGTCCAAAGCCGACCACGGCACGCCGCCCGCCGATGAAATTGCCTCAGCCAATGGCCGCGGGCGCAGCAACGGAATCCGAAACGCCTTCACCTCGTGCGCCAGTTCCTCCACCGACTCCCGAGGCCCACCCTCGTCGAGCAAGGCCCGCATCACCGGACACAGCCGCCAACGCCGCCCCGCTTGCTCAAGAACATCCGCCTTCACCCCCTGCATTTTGTTGAGTAGCTTCGGCACGGAAAAGCTCGGCTTGAAGTCCAGCTCCAGCGTCGGCTCGTCCATCTGCCGAATCGCTGGACCAAGGCGATAGACCGGCCCGCCTTCGAAACCATATCGGGTAACCACCAGCTCTCCATGCATCTCCTCATCGCCCGCTCGAACGACCAGGTTCTTGATCGGCTTGCCCTCGACCCGACCGAGGAAATCCTTCGACCACGCGGCTTCCCAACCACAATTCGCCGAAACCAACGGAGCCACCTCGATCCCCGCATCCTTCAACACCTCAACCCATCCACCATCCGACCCAGTCTGCGGCCAGGACCCACCGCCAAGAGCCAACACCACCGCCGAATGCTCCACCGAATCCAGCTTGTCAAATCGCAACTCGATCCCACCACCATCGACCGGTGCGATCCCTTCCAGCCGATGCCCCACGGCGAACTCCACACCTAGCCCCCGAAGACGCTCCACCCACCTCCGCAGCAGCGGCGCGGCCTTCATCCCTTCGGGAAAGACCTTCTTTCCAGAGCCGACGAACGTCTCGATACCAAGACCCGCCGCCCACTCGCGAAGGTCGTCCTTGGTGAAATTTCCCAGCGACTTGTCCCACCACCCGTCCGATGCTCCTCCTCGGAACTTCGGCGCGAACTCGTCCATCGGTAAGTCGCTAGTCAGATTAAGCCCGCTCTTGCCAGCCACCAGGAACTTCCGCCCCACCGAACGCTTCGCCTCATAGACCGTCACCGACGCCCCATCCATCGCGGCAACTTCTGCTGCGCGTAAGGCAGCCGGGCCTCCTCCGACTACGGCTACGTCCCTATTTCGCTGACCCGGCACAGCTCAATTACACGGGCATGAAGCAATCTGGCAAGGCCCAGCTCGTCACAAGCCGTGACCGCCATTCCTTGACCGCCTCCCAGCAGAATGCTTTCATGCTCGCCTTACCTTACTCGCATGGAAAACCTCATTATCATCGGAACCGGCTGCGCAGGCTTCTCCGCCGCCACCTACACAGGGCGTGCGAACCTCGCCCCCCTCATTCTCTCCGGCTCGCAGCCCGGCGGACAACTCACGACCACCACCGAGGTCGAAAACTACCCCGGCTTCCCCGAAGGAATCATGGGACCCGAGCTGATGATGCAGATGCAACAACAGTCAGAAAAGTTCGGCGCGCGCGTCGAATACGCCACGGTCGAGAAAGTCGAAAAAGCCGACGCCGGTCACTTCATCGTCCATATCGGCGAAGGCAACACCAAGGAAGCCAAGACCGTCATCATCGCTACCGGGGCCTCGCCGCGCCACCTCGGCCTGCCAAACGAAAAAGAGCTGATCGGACACGGACTGACTTCCTGCGCCACCTGTGACGGAGCCTTCTACAAGGACGTGCCTGTCGCCGTGATCGGTGGTGGTGACTCCGCAGCCGAAGAAGCAACCTTCCTCACTCGCTTCGCTTCCAAAGTCTACCTCATCCATCGCCGCGACGAACTCCGCGCCTCCAAGATCATGGCCGATCGCGTTCTCTCTCAGGAGAAAGTCGAGCCCGTCTGGAACGCCGAAGTGACCGAATACGTCACCGACGCCGAAGGCGAAGTCTGCAGCATCAAGCTCAAGGACACCGTCACCGGCGAAGACAGCGAACTCGAAGTGAAGTGCATCTTCGTCGCCATCGGCCACGTCCCCAATGCCAAATTCCTCGACGGCCTCGTCGACACCGACGACAACGGCTACATCCTGCAGCAGCCCCTAGGCACGACTAAGACCAACGTCGAAGGCCTGTTCGCTTCCGGCGACGTCGCTGACCACGTCTACCGCCAGGCGATCACCGCCGCCGGTGACGGATGCCGCGCCGCTCTGGATGCCGAACGCTACCTCGCTGATCTCGAAGAGACCAGCAGCTAGGTAAGCCTAATTGAGACAACCTAGAATTCCGTGCGACCGTAGCGACATGGCTGACCTGAAAGTAGGCATCATCATGGGGAGCACATCGGATTGGCCGACGCTCGAACACGCCAGCCAGCGACTGGCTGACTTCGGCGTCGCGCACGAGTCCCGTGTCGTCAGTGCCCACCGCACACCAGACCTGCTCTGCGACTATGCCAAGACCGCAGCCGACCGGGGCATCCAAGTGATCATCGCCGGAGCCGGCGGTGCCGCCCACCTGCCAGGCATGACCGCCGCGATGACCATCCTGCCAGTCCTCGGAGTGCCGATCGAATCCAGGGTGCTCAAGGGCGTCGATTCGCTACTTTCCATTGTCCAGATGCCAGCCGGTATTCCCGTACCGACCCTCGCTATTGGCAAGGCCGGAGCGATCAACGCCGCTTTGTCCGCCATCTCGATTCTCGCTCTGTCGGATCCCAAATTGGCCACCAAGCTCGAGGCCTTCCGCGCCGAGCAGACTCAGGCCGTCCACGATTCGCAAAGCCAGCTCCCCAGCTAGCTCTCGTTTTCCTATCATGCTCCAGCCCGGACAAACTCTCGGAATCATTGGCGGCGGCCAACTCGGTCGTATGCTCGCCGAAGAAGCACGCACCGCAGGATTCCACACCGTCGTCTTCACCGACGAGTACCCGCCCAGCCCAGCCGGTCAGGTCGCCACCCGCGAGATCAACGCTCCCTACTACGACCCCGAAGCCACCGCTGACTTCGTCTCCGCCGTCGACGTGGTGACCATGGAGTTCGAGAATATCCCATCGGAGTTCATCGAGACCGTCGAGCAGCGTCTCCCCGTCTTCCCGGCAAGAGAAGCCCTCTACCTCTGCCAGAACCGGGAACGCGAGAAGAACTTCCTTCTTAAACAAGGCCTCCCCCACGCCCAGTTCCTCGTCGTCGATGGTGCCGAGTCGCTAGCCGCCGCCACCGCCAAAATCGGCGGCCCGTGTATGCTTAAGACCGCCGCCTTCGGTTATGACGGCAAGGGCCAGTTCCGGCTGAGCGGCGACGAAAACATGTCCGAAATCTGGGCTTCTTTTGGTGCGCCCCGTGGCGTCGTCGAACAGCTCGTCGATTTTCAATGCGAGCTCTCGGTCGTCGGAGCAAGAGGCCAGGACGGCACCTACGTCCCCTTCCCAGTCTGCGAGAACATTCACAAGAACCAAGTTCTCGACCACACCATCTCCCCCGCCCGAGTCTCCCCAGAGATCGCCGTCCGCGCCACCGAAGTTGCCAAGGCTGTCGCCGAAGCACTCGACTATGTCGGCACGCTCGGAGTCGAACTCTTCCTCAATCAAGATGGCGACATTCTGGTCAACGAGATCGCCCCGCGGCCGCACAACAGCGGTCACCACACGATCGATTCGTGCAGCACCAACCAATTCTCCCAGCAGCTCCGCGCCGTCGCTGATATTGCCCTTGGCAATCCCCGGCAACACACACCTGCAGTCATGGTCAATCTGCTCGGCGATATCTGGCCAGAAGATGGCGGCAATCCTGACTGGTCCGCCGTCCTCGCCCACCCGACCGCCAAGCTCCACCTCTACGGCAAGCGCACCGCCAAACCCGGTCGCAAAATGGGCCACTTCACCGTCCTCGCCGACACCCCCGACGAAGCACTCGCCGAGGCTGTGAAGCTTCGCAAAAGCCTAGGGATGTAAGGCGCTTCTACTCCAAGTCCTTCATCGTCCCGCCCATCTCCCCAGCAGCCTTCGCAATCTCGGCCCGTAGCCAGCTTCCCGAGCAAATCGCCGAGAGGATCACGGCCATTGGCACCAGCGTAGCCAGGACGATGTGTCCTCCCCAAGCCAACGAAACGGCCAATCCCAGCAGGGCAATCACCGACGCCCCGGTTGCCCGTGGCGTCGACCTCACCCTAGTCAAGGCGGCGCCGTTTTCGTGATACTCGGTCACGGTCAGAAGATTGCTATACACCCATGGGCCTCGAGAGATCCGGAGGTCGTAGGATTGCCAACCGTCGTCCCTGGTCACCCGCATCCCTGCAGCTTGCAATGTCTGCTCCAACCGCGGCAGTAACTCCTCGCGTCCCTTGCCCTCCTCATGCCATACCCGTGCGATATCGGCTCCACGCGAACACGTAGAACGACCGAAGTTGAAGAAGGAAACAAGCCGTGAGGGCATCGACAACCCTGCTTGCTCGTCCTCCCCTTCGCAATGGAATCCTGGAGCTCCGGTGCTCATCGTGGAAGCATCCCCCAGACGCGTTCGCCGCCGCGAAGAAGTGGTTGCAGTAGATTCAACGCCACCAGCCAAACGCGACTCCGCCAGCCATCCCACGGCTTGCGAAGCCGAACCCGAAACGCCGACCGGACCGCCGCCAAGAGATTGATCAGAAAGACCCCACCGGCAAACACCCACAGCGGAGCCCAGAGAAATCCTGCTAGAATTCCAACCGCTCCCAAGGCCAGCCAGAACGGAGTTCCGACCAGTGCCATCAATCGACTCGAAGAGGGACCATAGATCGCCTGAAAGCCCGCCGTTCCAAACACACCCCGATAGACAATTGTGTCCGCTCCCAAAAACTGCCGCGCTTGCTGGCCGTAGATCGCTCCGGCCCAACGAATCCCCAGCATGCCTTCGAAACGAGGTCGGTGCTTTTGCGCCAGCAAGGCTTCCGCTCGCCCGTAACCACGTTGCTGTTTCAGATACGCCTCCAGCGTCCGCCGCGGCGCGTGCCAAACAACCGCACCAGGAGAAAATCCAATCTCCCAACCCTCGTCCATCAGCCGCCAACAAAAATCAACATCGTCCCCAGCCGAAGTGAACCTTGGATCGAAGCCTCCGATGGCCTTCAACGCCTCCGAGCGCACCGAAAGGTTCACCCCTGGAATATGCTCCGCCCGACTGTCATCCAGCATGACATGGCTTGGTCGCCCAGGTGCCAAGGAAATGCAGGACTCCTCCCGCGTGCTCGACGGTGGAAAGATATTCGGCCCGCCGACCGCGACATAGCCAGCCGGGTCCAGATACCGCAGGGCCAGAAATCGCAGCCAGTCCGGATGAGCCCAAGCATCGTCGTCGATGAAGGCCAAGATCTCGCCATGCGCCAGTTCGGCCCCGTAGTTTCTCGCCACGCTGAGTCCGGCGTGCTCCTGACCGACCGCCCCGAGACACTCGTGCTTGGACGCAAACTCCTCCGCCACCCGCAAGGTTTCGTCAGAGGAACCATCATCAATGACCAGCACCTCGAACTTCGGATAGTCGATCTCCACCAGAGATTGCAGGCACTTCGCCAGACGCCCCGCACCATTGTAAGAACAACAAATGACCGTGAAAGAAGGCCAATCCGGAGCCTTGCCATCGACCACCCCCAGCCCAGCCGAGTGTGCCTGGCTTACCGACTTGGCGGCGGGCTTAGCTCGTCGGGATCGATCCACGATTCCGAAATCCCAGCCTTCGACCTCCTTGCCACCTCGATACCAAGCATCGCTATAGGCGAAAACGAAACTCCCAGCAGCCCCAGCTTCACGGATCGCGCGAATCCCCCAATCGAGAGTCTCGGCCTGGTTGGCCCGCCCATTGGACTTGCTGTCCAAGCCGAACTCGCCCAGTACTAGAGGACGATCTCCAGCGATCAGTTGCAGGCGGTTCAAGTACCGGCGAAACACCTCCTCATCTTCGAGGAAGACATTCACGCAGGAGAAATCGGCATTCCTCGCCACCAAGTATTCCGTCGATGGATACGAAGCATATGTGAACAGGCCACCCGGATCTCGAGCCTTGCCCAAGTCGATGAGGTCTTCCAGAAAGGTCTGCACTCGACCCGCACCAAGCCAGCGTACCAACGTCGATTCAATTTCGTTGCCAACCGAATACCCCAGCAACGCCGGATGATCCGCAAGCTCTCCCGTCGCCCGACGGATGGCCTCGAACGCACTCTGTCTCGCGATCTCGTCTTGGAAAAAATCGACGTGATGAATCCAAGGCACACTCGCCAGAACACAGATCCCTTCTTCTTGAGCAATGTCTAAAACACCACGGTCTGGTAATTCGTAGGTGCGGATCGAGTTCAACCCGAGACCGGAGATCTTCCGAAAGTCGGTCCGGATCTCGTCGGGACAAACGAGTCCCGAATGAAGGTCCCCCGGTCCAAATGGTCCGTAGGTTACCCCACGAACCTCCCATGATTTATCGCCACGGAGAAAGTTTTTTCCGGAAACCTTAAACATCAATCTACCCTTATCTCATTCGCTCGAGCCCAACAACCACGGGAAATTGGACGGGTTCCAGCCGAAATACTTCAAATAGACAAATTCTGGTGACATTATTTTTTTATTGTATTTATGAATCGATTTATTATGATGGAATCAACAACTCCTCTGCCCATGACCCAAACCGATATTCCTGCCCTCGAATCCAAACCCAACTTTCTCGGTGCACTTCGAAAACGCCCCATGCAAACGATGGGCATGATCGCGGCATCCGTCTTCGCCTTAGCATTCGTACTTTTCATTCTCGCCTTTCTTCCCGCCATGTCCGATTCCGGGTCATCTTTCCTCTGGAAGCTTGCTCCGATTCTCGCCCTAGCCTGCCCTCTCCTGCTAATCGCCGGATTTGTTGGAGACTTGGTCAAGCCGAGAAAGTCCGTCGAAGCCCTTGCCCAAGCCGCTCCGAGTAGCGCACAAATCCTCGACTTCGAAAGCCAAACGCCGGCGACGGAATCGGCCAAGGATAACGAGGGCCTCTCATCATCCCCTTCTTCCAACGACCAAAGTAGCGGCACCGCCCTGGTCGCCGATGCCGACGACGACCAAGCCAAGGAACTGCAAAAGGCCCTCCGCAAAATCGGCTGGAACTGTCAGATCGCCACCAGCACCGAAGAAGTCCTCTCTCAGGTCGGTGACTCTGTCGATGTCGTCTTCCTTGACAACCACCTCGATGGGCGACCCGCGCTCGAATTGCTTCGCGAGATCCGCGAAACCGCTGCGCACACGGAAGTTGTCATGGTATCCGGCTCCTCCGACGCGCCCTCCGGAATCGAAGCCTTCATGCTCGGCGCCTCCGAGTTCCTTTCCCGTCCTTTAGATAAGGAGAAATTGGCGGCAGCAGCTTCCCGAGCTATAGCCAAACGCCGCGGCCTCGCCAACGGAGAAGCCGACGCCGAGACCGCCTAGCGCGCATTTTGACACTCGATAGCCGCTACCCCGTCACCCAAGTTTGGAGTGCTGGCGCTTGCGACAGCTTTGGATGACGTATGCTCGGGAACACGCCCTCCTAGCCGCTCCCACGAGTTCCCGCTCCGGCGCAATCCAAAGCTCCGCCAAGTCGGAAGCACTCCAAAAAAACAGCCGCCCCGCCACCCAAGTTTGGAGTGCTGGCGCTTGCGACAGCTTTGGATGACGTATGCTCGGGAACACGCCCTCCTAGCCGCTCCCACGAGTTCCCGTTCCGGCGCAATCCAAAGCTCCGCCAAGTCGGAAGCACTCCAAAAAAACAGCCGCCCCGCCACCCAAGTTTGGAGTGCTGGCGCTTGCGACAGCTTTGGATGACGCACGCTCGGGAACACGCCCTCCCAGCCGCTCCCACGAGTTCCCGCTCCGGCGCAATCCAAAGCTCCGCCATGTCGGAAGCACTCCAAAAAAACAGCCGCCCCGCAACCCAAGTTTGGAGTGCTGGCGCTTGCGACAGCTTTGGATGACGCACGCTCGGGAACACGCCCTCTCAGCCCCCCCAACGAGTTCCCGCTCCGGCGCAATCCAAAGCTCCGCCATGTCGGAAGCACTCCAAAAAAGCAGCCGCCCCGCAACCCAAGTTTGGAGTGCTGGCGCTTGCGACAGCTTTGGGTGACGTATGCTCGGGAACACGCCCTCCTAGCCGCTCCCACGAGTTCCCGTTCCGGCGCAATCCAAAGCTCCGCCAAGTCGGAAGCACTCCAAAAAAACAGCCGCCCCGCAACCCAAGTTTGGAGTGCTGGCGCTTGCGACAGCTTTGGATGACGCACGCTCGGGAACACGCCCTCTCAGCCCCCCCAACGAGTTCCCGCTCCGGCGCAATCCAAAGCTCCGGCAAGCCGGAAGCACTCCAAAACCTAGCCGCCCCGTCACCCAAGTTTGGAGTGCTGGCGCTTGCGACAGCTTTGGATGACGTATGCTCGGGAACACGCCCTCCCAGCTCCCGACGTGTTCCCGCTCCGACGCGATCCAAAGCTCCGCCATGTCGGAAGCACTCCGAAACAAAGGCACCCGTCACCCGAGTTTGGAGTGCTGGCGTTTGCGACAGCTTTGGATGACGTATGCTCGGGAACACGCCCTCCCAGCCGCTCCCACGAGTTCCCGCTCCGGCGCAATCCAAAGCTCCGCCATGTCGGAAGCACTCCAAAAAAACAGCCGCTCCGCCACTTCAAGTTTGGGGTGCCGGCGCTTACGACCTCCGAACACGCACGCTCGGGAACATGTGCCTAACGCCAACCCGAGTCGCCGAACCCCACCGACCCCCAGAAGGAGATCGACAGAGGTGTGGGATCCGGCAGAATCTCAAACAATGGGGCTATGCTCTTTGGTTCCAAGGCATCCGCGCGATCAACATAGCCATACCGCACGTGTCTGTTACGCCTGCGAAGACCAGACCGGCACCAACAAACGCTGATATTCCATGCCAGCCCGGGTGGAGGGCGAAGCCCAGCACCGCTCCCACGACCACGAGTAGCCCAGCGGCAATCCGGACCTGACGCTCAAGTGGCATCACCTTTGATGTTCCTTCGACAACGGGTAGACCTTCAGACCGCCAAGCATCTAGGCCTCCATTCAGAACCGTGTGCCGTGAAAAGCCAGCGGCGGCGAGCTTCTCTGCAGCTTTCGCTGAGCGAGCGCCGCTTTTGCAGATCAGGGCAATCTGACAGTCGCTATCTAGCCGGTCGAGAAGGTCAGATCCGCTCAGACGATCCAAGGGAACGTGAAGTGCGCCGTCGATGTGAGACTCTCCCACCTCGGCGGCTGTGCGAACATCTACCAATTGGCAGGAACCCTCACCGGAGAGAATGCGATGGAGTTCTTGGGGATCGATGGAATTATGTTGAGTGGCTAATGTCATATATAGCCATATAGTTATATAACCCAAGGGTAAAGTATATTTTGGCGACTACCGGACAAAAACTTGATCGAGCCCAGCTCGAAGAAATCGCTGCCACCTTCAAGGTCTTCAGCGATGCAACGCGTCTGGCCATCATCCAGAGCCTGCGTGAGGGGGAGAAGACACCCGGTGAATTGGTCGCCGAACTCGGCACCACTCAGGCGAATATCTCTAAGCACCTGAGGGTCATGCACGACTGCGAACTCGTTGCCCGGAGACAGCAAGCCCAGCGGGTCTACTACTCTATCGACGACGAAATCGTCGGGCCTCTCTGCGAACTTGTCTGCGGGCGGGTTTTTCCTGAACTTTTGGAATAGATCGAACCAAACCCAGCGTTTGCTGCAAATGTGGCTCGTCCTCTGTCTAGCTGTTCCCCTCGTTCACTCACGTTCTCAATCGGATCGGTTGTCTGGATGGGAGTCATCCCATGGTCAAGACTCCCAACATCGACCGGGTGGCGGCCAAGGGAACCGTCTTTCTCTACATCTACCCGACCCTCTGCGAGCTGGCAGAAATTCCGACTCCGGACAACCTCAAAGACATCAGCCTAGGCGACCAGTGTGCTGACGCCAACGCCCCACGGGAGCGCCTGCCATCACCTGCCACAACCACGACAACAACAACACGGTCCGCACCGAGCGCTATCGCTACATCCGCTACGCCGACGGCAGCGAGGAATTCTCCGACATGCAGAAGGATGCCGAGAAGTTCGCCAACCTCGCCAGCAATCCTGATATGCTGAGCTGATGACCGAAACCGTCAGTGGATCCCCAAGACTCAGAGCATGCCAGCTGCGAACGGCTCCCATCAGATTCGACCTACATCGATGGGGTCGTGACTTGGGAAGGCAAAGTCATTCCCAAAGAAGCAGGGATTCCCGAGCTTTAACAGTCTGGCCTTGTGTTCTAAGCAGACTGAGCTGAGTCTCAGCCGTGAATTCTGAGAATGACAATGCTCCGCACGCCGGAGGTGGCAGTGGACCAACTTCAGCAAGAGTCCGTATTCTGGCACTTCTGCTGTCCCTCGTGCTTGCCGTTCTCCTCTTGGAAGTCGTTCTTCAGGCGCTGTCCTATGGGGCTTATCTAAAAGTTCAGAAAGACAGCGAAACTGCTCCAATCGATAGCGAGAACCTAATCGTCTGTGTCGGGGATTCCTATACATTCGGGCTCGGTGCGTCGGCTATCGAAAAGAGCTACCCGCACCAACTCGAGCAGATCCTTGATGAGAGGCTAGAAGAGGATTGGCAAGTCGTCACCGTCTGCACCCCAGGATGGAACTCCGAGCAAATGTGCCGCGAATTTTCCCAATTTCTGACCGGACAAGACCCAGACTACGTCGTTGCCATCGGAGCGGTGAACGATGGATGGAGCGGCGCAACCAAGCACGATTTCGCCGAACTCTCCGCCTTGGCTTCTGGAGAAAAAACCGAGGAACCGATCAAGGAATCGTTCTCTGTCGAATGGAGAACAGCGAAGTTCTTTCGAACCCTTCGGCAAAAAGATGCCTTCGCCGTAAAGTCGAACTCCGAAGTGGTCGCCGCAGACCTCGAGGTCGCAACAGAAGAGGAAGCAGAACCTTCTTCTCCAGAGGCGGCACCGAATGACCTACAAACTATGCCCCGCTCTCAACTCGCAGCTGAGGCCTGGCGTCTACTGGGGGACAGCGAATTCGCCTTGGCTACGCCGCTCTTTGAGGACAGACCCGAGCTGTTCGACCTTCCTGATCAGATACTCGGCCTGATCCGTTGCTACCAAGGCCTAGGCCGCATAGAAGAAATGGAGGAACAGCTTTCTCTACTCCTGAGCACCTACGAGGCAGATCCGAAGGTCAAAACTGGCCAGCTTGTTCTCGCTGCCTTGCATGACACAAAGAACCGCGAACTACTGCGGGAGATCGGACCGCGCATTGCTGAGGACTTTCCAGACGACTTCGAAATTATGTTCCGCGCCGGCATGGCCGTCTTCGATATCGGCGATGGCGATGTGGCACTAGCCCGGAAATATTACGAACGATGTGTCGAACTACTCGACGGAAAAACCAGCGAGGAAAAGTTGGAGACATGGTTCTGGGCCGAGCGCTCGGATGCCTACTCGGTTCGAACAAGTTCCCAAGAGGAAGTGCCACCGGTTCCCGCGATCTTGCTCGACTCCCTAATCAATTCCATGCGCTCTGGAGCGACCGACGCTCAAGTACTTCAGAAGCTCCAGTTCGCCCGAAAAATACTCAATCCGACACTTTTTGAAGAGGCCGTAGATCGATCTGATTTCGATGCCGACTTGAAAGTGCGACTCTGGGCAGCATTCGAGGGCTCGAGGCGCGACGATTTAGAAGCCCACGGAGCCGACGTGACCGAACACAACTTCCGGCTTCTCTCACGTCTCGCCAAACAGAAGGGCGCTCGGGTTCTCCTGTCCACCTATCCCTTCTACAACGAGCCGCTTCGGAATGCGCAGAAGTCCGCGTCCAAGCAGGAAAAGACCCTCTTTCTCCGTAGCGATGATGACTTCCTGAAAGTGGTTCTCGAAGAGGGGCGGGACGCTGTCTTCATCTCGGATGGTCACTGCAACGACCGCGGTTACATGATGATGGCGGAGCAGATCGCAGAGCGACTGATGAAAGATATCGCCGAGCAAAAAGCGAAGGCAGCAGCAGCAAACTAGTAGACCAGTCTCCCTGCCGGACCGCGAGCGTCTCGCTCGCCCTCGGAGCAAAGCAACGAGATAGCCCACCTGTAACAGCTTTGGATCGCGTCAGCTCAGGAACACGCCATTCCAGCCGCTCCCACGAGTTTCCGCTCCGACGCGATCCAAAGCTCCGGCGAACCGGGAGCACTCCATAGCGGCTCAACCGCCACTTTAGGCTTGGCGCACCAACTAATTCGGCGCGGGAATACTGTCGGCAACGTCCTTCAACTCGACCTCTGCGAGGTCGCCACCATCGAGAGCCTGAACGACGGCTACCTGATCCCCCACCGGACTCCAAACATCCGGATCCGTCGGGCCGAAGATTGCCGTAGTCGGAATCCCCAGACCGCCTGCCAGGTGACTCAATCCACTGTCATTGCCCACATAGGCTGAGCAGCTGATTAATGCTTCTGCGACCACGGTCAGGGGAGCGTGATCCAAGTGCAGTAGCGGTAATCCGTCCAATCCCGAGAGGACCAGGTCGCGGAGGCCACTAGCGGATTCAACTTCACCGGTGAGAAGCAGAAGTTGATCGGCCTTGCCCTCATCCAAGGCTCGATGGCCAAGATCGATCCATCGCTCTGCAGGCCAGTTCTTCGCCAGACTACCGCTCCCTGGAGCAAGAGCCAAGGTTCCGCCAGGTCCGGGCGCTACTTGGTCGGGAGCAATCCCAAGTTTTAAGCGCGGTCGATCCTCGGTATAGACCGCCAACGCTTCTAACGGCTTAGCGAGTTGTAAGGCCGCGTGGCCTTCTCCTTCAGCCGGCTTGTGCTTGCCGCGCAAGATGGTCTCGACCTCGCAACGCGCGAGGTTCGTCGTGAACAAGGCGTCCGGGTCGAACAGATAACTGATGACCACATCGAAGCTTCCGAAGTATTCTCGTAGCTCCGGTGCAAGATCGACTTGCTTGGCGAAGAACGGGGCGAGCTTGCCGTATTCGATCGAACGGGCTCCATCGACCAGACCAGCGGCCTGAGCTACCTGAATAAACTGCTGGTAACCGAGGACATCGACTTGGGCATCGGGAAGTGCTTTCCGGAGTAGGCTGATCGCAGGGAGCGTGAGCAGAAAGTCCCCGAGAGCACCACCACGAATGACCAGGATCTTGCCCATGCTGGCTGGCCTCGCCTGTCGGTGGGTACTAGTAATTAGTAGGTGGCGATAGCCGTGCCTAGAAGCAGGGCGCCATAAGCGATACCCGCGAAGCAGGCGATCTTCCAGCGACCGGTGCTACTGATCAGCCAATTGATCTTGTCGCGGAACAGATACGGCATACCGACCCAGAACAGTCCTGCGATAATCCACGCATAGGCAAGGATCGGCAGTAGCAGTCTGCTTATCTGCGGCTTGAGAAAGGCCGAAAAGAGCACCGGAGCTGCCAGTAAAAGCATCAGGGCACCAAGCGCGCGGATCGAGAGGAACTCGTCGCAGAAGCGGTTGATCAAGACAGCCGCAATTGGAATCAGAATAAGAATTTTTCCCCGGAAGACGAAGAACTCGCCCATATCGATCTGCTTCATCAGCACGAAGCAGAGCAGGGCTACGATGGTAATCAGAATAGTACCCGCCATCTTGTTGCGGGGGAACTTCTGCAGGAACGGCTGAACGCGTTCCTTTTTCAACAAGGCGAACAGGTGGGTGGCTAGGAGCGCCACTCCGATGGTGATACCCACGGCCTTCATGGTGAGGCCGCCGTAAAGGAATTGGTAGATCGCTTCGGTCATCTTGCTACGCAGGAAAGGGCGAACGCTAGTCGGCTCCAAGTGGATTGTCCATTGCCTTTGGAGTCGGCTCAGCGCTTCTGCACCGCAAGGGAATTAAGTCGGTATGCGCCCTGGTCCTCGCCTTCCTGCGTGTAGTGGGAGAACCGTAGTTTGATTCGGTAGTCACCCTCGTCATAGTGACCGCGGTAGTTGTCGCTCGACTTGAACCGGTCTCCGAGGAGTTCGATCACCTCATCGCGCCCCATCTCAGGCTCCAATCCGGTATCGAGCCGCCACTTAGGCGTCTGCATCCCCATCTCCCCTGTCATCATCTTGCCGAGTTCGAAATCGACTAACGACCTGGTCAGGTAAATACCCTCGAGCTTTCCATCACCGAAGAGGTAGCCTTTCTGCGGGCCGTAGAGGAGTAGCGAACCCTTGCCCTGCAGACGAATGAATCCGTCTGCCGGTCCCAACAACGCTATCACTTCGTCTTCGGTCGCACCAGCGGGAACACCGAAGTAGCTCTTCCCGGGAGCGATCAGGGTGGTCAAATTGGCGAGGTCAGCTGAGGCTGGCCGGACACGCTTGCGGATGTCGTCTTGAGCGAGGACGGCGATAGGCAAAACGACGAGGGCAAGAAATAGAGGGAGGTTCATAGCTTTTCTGTTCGCCTAAGCACGGCTGGATACAACCCAATTCACTCGTGGAGCAGAGCAGTGCCATGGAGGGTGAAGTGCATGGCCTCCTCGATCTTCACTGGGAAGATCTGGCCGGTGTGGCGTTCGAAGTCGCCTTCGAATAAGACGATGCGATTCTGCTCGGTCCGGCCCATGAGGCGTTCCTTGCTGGTCTTGCTGTAGCCTTCGCAAAGGATCTCGACCTCGGTGCCGACGTGGGTTTGGAAACGCGGGCTGGCGATGCTATTGACCAGTTGGAGAAGGTCTTGGTTGCGCGCTTCCTTGACCCGCTCGGGGACCTGAATGGCTTCGTCCATTTCTGCTGCCGGCGTGCCGCGGCGCTTCGAGTAGCGAAACACGAAAGCGTTATCAAAGCCGATTCGCTCGACCATGTCACGAGTCTCTTGGTATTCGGCTTCGCCCTCGCCGGGGAAGCCTACGATGACGTCGGTGGTCACGGCCATGTCGGGGCGTGAGGACCGAATTTTTCCGATTAATTCCTCAAAGCCGGCGGATTTGTACGGCCGGTGCATCGCCTTGAGGATTTTGTCACTGCCCGACTGCATCGGAAAATGCACGTGCGAGGCGAGCTTCGGCAGGTAGGTGAACGCCTCGATTAGGTCGGCCTTATAGCCAACCGGGTGGGGCGAGGTGAAGCGAATCCGGTCGATGCCCTCGACTTCGTGCACTGCTTCGAGAAGCTGCACGAACGGGCTCTTGCCATCGACCTTGGGAAACTCGTGGCGGCCGTAGAGATTGACGATTTGACCGAGCAGCGTGACTTCGCGCACGCCCTTGGCCGCGAGGCGTCGGCATTCTTCAACGATGTCAGCGATTGGGCGCCCGCGTTCTCCACCGCGGGTGTAGGGCACAATACAGAATGTACACTTCATGTTGCAGCCCTGCATGATCGACACAAAAGCGGTCGCCTGGCGCTCGGTCAGCTGGTGGTCGCGGATGGTATTTTGCGACTCCTGCTCTTCCTCGACATCGACGATCGAAGTCCGCAGATCGTCCATTTGCTCTTCTTCCTTAGCTTTGATAATGGCATCGACGTGATCGACGACGCGGTGGTATTTCTGCGTGCCGACAACCAGATCGACCTTGGCCTTGCCCTTACTCAGTTCGTCGCCGCGGCTCTGAGCCATGCAGCCCATAAATCCGGTAACCAAATAAGGATCGCCCCGGCGGTGCTTGCGCATCATGCCCATCTTGCCGAGGGCCTTCTGTTCTGCCTGGTCACGGACCGAGCAGGTGTTGATCAAGACGACGTCGGCATCGAGTTCGTCCTTGGTGATCGTGTAACCACGTTCCTCGAACATCTGCGAGACTTGTTCCGAGTCTCGCTCGTTCATCTGGCATCCGTAGGTTTTAACAAAGACCTTGGGCATAGTTTGGGCTAGTTTACTGGGGTCGGCGGCGCGAAAACTACGCCCCGCAAGCCCATCCAACAAGGTGTCATTCGAGGATCCCATCGACAGCTTCATTCTCTTTCTCGCTACTGAGCGCGGTCTGTCGGACAGCTATCAGGTCGCAACTAGAGCACATCTAGAGCGGTTCGCCGCCTGGGTGGAGATAACCCACGGAGTCCGGGAACCTGGCGAAGTAACCATCGAGCACCTGACCGGCCACCTTGCCTGCCGAAAGGAGGGTGATGCGAAGAAGAAAATCGACGGGATCTCCGCCGGCAGTCTGCGGCTCGTCGTTATCGCCATGAAGGTCTTCTTCCGTTGGCTTCATGGCCGAGGAATGATCGACAAGGATGTAGCTGACGGACTGCTCTCACCCCGTCCGGAGAAGACTCTGCCGGAGACCTTAAACCAGCAGACGGTCCAGCAACTACTCGAAGGAGTCGCCACCGACGAACCACTCGGCAAGCGCGACCGGGCCATCCTAGAGCTACTCTATGCCTCGGGCCTACGGGTGTCAGAACTGGTCGGCGCCACGCTCGACGAACTGAACCTCGACGAGGGATTCATTCGCGTCACTGGTAAGGGCAGCAAGACGCGCGTCGTCCCAGTCGGCGGTGCGGCTCGGCAAGCGATCGAGACCTACCTCGCCAACGAACGTCCCCGCCATGTCCGACCGAAAACCAAGAACCACATCTTCCTGTCGAAGAACGGCACTGGCCTGACGACCAACCGAATTCGCCAGATCATCCAGGAGCGCGCGGCCCTAGCCGGTCTCGACAAGAAGGTCTACCCGCACCTGATGCGCCACTCCTTCGCCACGCACCTACTCAGCAACGGAGCCGATCTACGTATCATCCAAGAACTGCTAGGCCACGCCGACATCGCCACGACCCAGATCTACACTCACGTCGATGAGCAACGCCTGCGCGACGCCCACCGCAAGTTCCACCCACGGGGGTAGTTTACTGCGAACCAAGGCCGTGGCCGAGGGGAAATCGGCCTGTAATGAAGTCGCATCGCGGCACGCACGTCCGCAATTGCAGCTCATGAATGGAGCTGGCTAGCTGTCTAACTCATTCAGCGCGACCAAAAACCGAGCCATCGTATCAATGGCTACTTCGATGTCGGTCGGCTCAACGAATTCGTCCGGATGATGGCTCAAGCCGTCGCGGCACCGCACGAACAGCATGGCAACACCCATCTCCATCGCCATTGCCACGGCATCGTGACCAGCGTTGCTTTCCAAGACGGGACAGGATGTCTGAACCTCCAACACCGACTTCTCTAGCAGGCTGGTAAGGCGGTCGGCGGAGAAGGTAGAAGGCGTCTCTGCGATCACTTGGAACTCGAATCCAAGGCCACGCTTCTCCAGTCGCTCACGGGCTGCTCCTTCAAGGCGATGGCAGAATTCCTCCCGCCGACGGTCGTCCGAGTGGCGAATATCAACGGTCCCGGTGACCTCACCCGGAACGGTGTTGCTTGCTGGATTGAGAATGTCGAGGCATCCGACTGTGGCGACGAGCCCGTCGGATTTTAGCGCGAAGCTCTCGCACATAGTGATCACCTCGGCGGCACCCGCTAGGGCATCGCGGCGTTCCTCCATGCTAGCTCCGCCTGCGTGCGCGCTTTTTCCCACGATGCGAAATCTTGCTCTCGTCTGACCGATAATGCCTGACACCACGCCCAGTGCTAAATCCTTTTTTTCCAGCTGAGATCCCTGCTCAATGTGGCATTCGACGTAGCCGAGAAATTCCTCTTCTGGGCCGTAGCCGGCGTGAGGACGTTCGACGGCTAGGGCGCCGAGGGCTTGGCCAAGACTGATTCCGTCGGCATCCAGCAGGTCCAGCTCCTCCTTGGGTAAGTGGCCGAGAAAGTAGCGACTGCTGAGGAAGCTCGACTGGTAGCGGACTCCTTCTTCGTCACCGAAGGCGACGATATCGACATTGTAGCGCAGGCTTATTGCCTCGCTCCGAAGCTTCTCCAGCGCAGCGATGGCGACGATGACACCGAGGGCCCCATCATAAGAGCCGGCGTCTCGAACCGTGTCGAGATGGGAACCGATCAGAAGTACTTCGTTAGTCGGTTCGGGGCTTTCAAGCCGACCGACCAGCGTACCCGCGCGGTCTTGCGATGTCTCCATACCCGCATCCTGCATCCAGCTCCCGGCGAGAATATTGGCTCTCCGCATAGCACCAGAAAGAAAGGTTCTAGTTAGGCATTGCCGATCATCACTGATCTGCGAGAGGCTCTCCAATCGGTCGATTGCACGCTCTGTTACCGGCTTTAGTTCCACTGTTTCCTCTAACGTGTCTGTTCGCTTGAGTATCGGGCTACGCGCGAAATGCGCAATCCTCAAAGGCGGATCGTCGGAAAAGATCTCCTTTTGGTTTTGATCTACCTTTTGAAACAAGGGGGAGAAGGAGATACATTCCCTATCGACATGCTACGATCCTCCCTTACGCGCACCTTCGCAGTTGCCCTCGGCCTTTCTCTCGCCTCTCCGGTGTTGGCGGATCGTATTCAAGACGAGAGCCTAGAAGATTTACGTAGGGTTCAGAAGACGGTTCAGAGCAAGTTGGAGAAAAGCATGGCCGCCACCGTCGCCATTGTCGCGCCGAAGGGAATGGGCACCGGAGTGGTCGTCGATGAAAATGGCCTGATCCTCACAGCCGGTCATGTTTCCATGGCTCCCGGTCAGCCTGTCGATATCATCTTCAACGACGGCAGAAAGGCGAAGGCGATCACGCTAGGACGTCATCAGCTCAGTGATGCTGGCATGATGCGTATCACCAAGCCGGCCGATGAGGAGTGGGACTATGTAGAAATCGAAAACGAAGAGGCGATCTCCGAGTCGGGCGAGTGGTGCTACGCCCTCGGTCATCCCGGCGGGCGGGACGAAGCCCGAGGCATGGTGCTGCGGGTCGGGCGAGTGCTCGAGAAGCGTCGCTACAAGGTCAAGTCGAGCTGCGAACTCATGGGTGGCGATTCCGGCGGCCCACTATTCGGGCTTAATGGCAAAGTCATCGGCATTCATAGCTTTATCGGCGGGAAATTCACAGACAACTATCACGTCTCGATGGCTCCCTTCTTGGCACACTGGGATGCCATGGTTGATGGCGATGTCATTACTACAGTTGGCAGAGGGCGCGGCGGATTCCTCGGCGTAGGATCATCGAATCATCCCGACGGTGTCATCATCAAGCAATTGGTCAAGGGAGCTGCAGCTGCGAAAGCGGGACTCGAAGTAGGCGACATCATCTCGGCCATCGATGGCACGCCTATCGCGAGCTACCTAGTCTTCAACGATCATCTAAAACTGAAGGCCCCGGGTGAGAAAATCGACCTGAACATCATCCGGGACGATGAGTTGATCGAGATGACCATCGAACTCGGCGAGCGTCCCTGATCCACTTCCTTCCCCAAAAAACGTTACCTCAGTATTTCATGCGTATGATTCTGTCTCTCAAGTTGCCTTTCCTAGCACTCTTCGTCGTTCTTGGCACTACTCGGGCTGCCTCTGACCTACCTGAGAATTTGCAGGAACTTTCGAAGTCGGGATCGTCTCGAGTGCTAGAGATCTTCGTCGATAAGAACGTCCGCTCGGTTGCCACCGTCATTTCTCAAGACGGTTACCTAGTCACCAAGGGAAGCAACTTGGAACAAGACGGTGCGCTAGTGGTGAGCGTCGGCGACCGGCACATTCAGCCACGGGTTGTCGATGTCCTCCCGGAAGTCGATCTGGTCGTTCTAAAGGTCCCTGGGAAGGACTTGGATCACGTCGTCTGGGATGCCGATAGCAAGGCGGCGATGGGGGATTGGTTGGTCTCCGTTGGAGCGCGGTCGCGCGAAGCCAGCCTCGGCGTCGTCAGCGCCAAAACTCGTAAAATCAAAGCGATGAGAGCCGCTCTAGGTATCCAGATGCAGCCATCTGAGACCGAAGTGGCCAGTGAAGGAGTGACGATCGTTCGGGTCGTCCCGCTCTCGCCTGCCCAGCGATGCGATCTCCGCGAGGGAGATGTCATTAAGGAGATGGACGAGAAGGAAGTCACCAACCCCGCAGATGTCCGCGCCATCGTTGCGCTGTCGTCGCCCGGAAAAGCGCTACAGATTCGGATCGAACGAAACGGTCGCCGCATCGCCAAGGAGGCACTTCTTGAAGACGAGACAATTCTGGAATTCGCCAGCGACCGGAGCCGACTTCTCAACGGCCGGACCTCGACTCGACGGGTCGATTTCCCCGAAGTGATCCAGCATGACACGCCGCTCGATCCTAAGCTGATGGGCGGCGCGCTGCTCGACCTCGATGGGAATTTCGTCGGCATCAATATTGCGCGGGTGAATCGCTTCACTACTTACGCCCTTCCGGTTCGCACGTTCAGCAAAGCATTGAAGGCCATTGTGAACCAAGACCGTAGCAAAAGTAGGACCCGTCGAGCATCCTTGCTATCTCCTGCGGGTCCGTTAGGATCGGCCAAGACTCAGCCGTAGCACATCCGCGAGCGGCTCGAAAAGCACTTCACCGTCATGCGCTATCAGCCCGCTCCTGCCGAATTCTTTGCCGCTAACCGTGAGCAACTTGCCTCCCAGCTAGAACCCGGTTGTCTGGCGATCGTCAATGCCGACGACATGATGCCTCGAGGGGCCGACGCGACACTGCCGTTCCTTCAAAATAGCGACCTTTACTACCTCACCGGCGTCGATCAGGAACAAACGATCCTGCTGCTGTTCCCCGATGCCTTTCTCGAAGAAGACCGCGAGATCCTCTTCGTTCGAGAAACCAACGACCACATAGCTGTCTGGGAAGGAGCCAAGCTCAATAGAGAGCAGGCCACCGAACTTACTGGGATTGCCAAGGTCCGCTGGCTGACCGAATTCGATGATGTCTTTCGCCGGTTGATGATCGAAGGCAGGGGCATCCACCTCAATACCAACGAGCATCTCCGCGCCCATATCGAGGTCGAGACTCGGGACCGGCGGTTCATCGAAAAGTGTAAAGCTCAGTTCCCACTTCACAAATTCCACCGTCTTGCCCCGCTCCTGACCGCCCAGCGGATGATCAAGAAACCGGCCGAAATCGATCTTCTTCAACGTGCCTGCGACATCACCGATGCTGGCTTTCGCAGGGTCTTAGGCTTTCTCAAGCCCGGCGTTCTAGAGTACGAAGTCGAGGCTGAATTCCTCTATGAGTTCATCCGCGCGGGCTCCCGCGGTTTCGCCTATCCGCCGATCATCGCCTCGGGCAAGAACAACTGCGTGCTCCACTACGGCGAGAACGACAAGCCCTGTGGCGAAGGCGATCTACTACTACTCGATGTGGCTGCCGAATACGGCGGCTACAATTCCGACATGACCCGGACGATTCCAGTGTCCGGTCGCTACAGTCCACGTCAGCTGGATGTCTACAAGGCACTGCTTCGAGTGTTCCGCGAAAGCAACAGCATGCTCCGTCCCGGCATTTTGATCCGCGAGTACGAGAAGGAAGTCGGCAAGCTGGTCGAGTCAGAGTTAATCCAGCTGGGTCTTCTGGAAAAATCTAAAATCGCTGACCAAGATAAGGATGCACCGCTGTACAAAAAATACTTCATGCACGGCACCTCGCATCACTTGGGCATCGACGTCCATGATGTCGGGCTGACCTACGCACGGGTCGCCGAAGGCATGGTCTTCACCATCGAACCGGGTATCTACATTCCCGAAGAAGGTTTCGGAATCCGCTTGGAAAACGACGTCGTCGTGGGAACCAAGAACAACATCGACCTGATGAACGATATCCCCATTGAGCCCGAGGAAATCGAGGACTTGATGAATCTTTAGAAAAACGACGATGCCCAACGCACTTGCCACCGAGCGCTCTCCCTACCTCCTTCAGCACAAGGATAATCCTGTCGATTGGCTCCCTTGGGGCGAAGAGGCACTGCAACGCGCACGGGACGAGAACAAGCCGATCTTTCTCTCTGTCGGCTACTCGACTTGCCACTGGTGCCATGTCATGGAGCACGAGTCGTTTGAGAACGAGGCCGTGGCCAAGCAGATGAACGAGAGCTTCATCAATATCAAGGTCGACCGTGAAGAGCGCCCCGATATCGACCTCGCCTACATGGCCTTCGTCCAGGTGACCACCGGTAGCGGTGGCTGGCCGATGAGTGTCTGGATGACTCCGGACCTACAGCCATTCCTTGGCGGCACCTACTTTCCGCCGGAAGACCGAGGCGGTCGGGCAGGCTTTCCCCGTCTTCTTAACCGCGTCTCCGAGCTCTGGACCGAAGACCGAGAAAAGCTCGAAACTCAAGGCGCCAGCGTCGTCGAGCAACTTCAGGCAGGACTTCTTCCGCGCTCGACCGAATCCCTTCCCGACCTCGCCGAAGTGGCAGAGCTTGCCTTCAAGCAGTTCACCGATCGCTACGATCACCACCAAGGGGGCTTCGGTAGTGCTCCGAAATTTCCGCGTCCTTGCACTTTCGATCTGCTATTTCGATTACGTCGCCACCTCCCGGATGACCGCAACACCAGAGCCCAAGAGATGGGCGTGCAGACGCTGATCGCCATGGGCCGAGGTGGCATGCACGACCACGTTGGCGGTGGCTTCCACCGCTACTCCGTCGATGACAAGTGGCACGTGCCGCACTTCGAGAAGATGCTCTATGACCAGGCTCAGTTGGCCATCTCCTACCTTGAGGGATACCAGCTTACCGGTCGACAAGAGCTCGCCGCCACTGCGCGAGACATCTTCCGTTATGTTCTCCGAGATCTGGCTCATCCCGATGGCGGCTTCTACTCCGCCGAGGATGCCGACAGCGCCCAAGCCGATTCTAACGAGAAAAAAGAGGGCGCCTTCTACGTCTGGACTGAGAGTGAACTGAACGAAGTCCTGGGTGCTGATGCTCCGGTCTTTGCCGCGCTCTTCGGAGTAAAGGAGCTTGGCAATGCCATGTCCACTAGTGATCCGACTGGTGAGTTTCGGGGTGAGAACATTCTCCACCGCACCCGTCTGATCGGCGAGGTCTCCGGTGAGTTCGCGATCAGCCCGGACGATGTGGGAGTCCTCCGCGACCGTTGCCTTGCCCGCCTGTTCAAGCAACGCGCCGAGCGAACCCGACCCCACCTAGACGACAAAATTCTCGCCGCTTGGAATGGACTGATGATTTCAGCCTTGGCCAAGGGAGCCCGAGTTCTCGGCGACGCCAAATTGCTCGATGCTGCCGTCCGTGCGGCCGAGTTCCTTCAAACCAACCTCATGGACAACGACGGTCGGCTTGTTCGGTCCTGGCGGGAGGGGCCATCCCAAATCCCCGGCTTCGCCTCGGACTATGCCTTCGTCATCCAAGCCCACCTCGATCTGTTCGAAGCGGGCGCCGGTGGTCAGTGGCTCGCTTCCGCGATTGCGCTCCAAAAGACCTTCGACCAACTCTACTTGGATTCCTCCAGTGGTGCCTACCTGTCGGCCCGCGCCGGTGAGCAGGACGCCATTCTATCGATCACCGAGGACTACGACGGCGCGGAGCCATCCCCGAATTCGGTGGCGGCTCTCAACCTGCTTCGTCTTGCTACGATTCTTCATTCGGACGGGCATCGCGACCGAGCCAAGGCCATCCTGACAGCCCTCGGAGCCGTGTTGGAGAAGTCTCCCTTCACCTCCCCGAAGCTGGTCGCCGCCCTCGACCTTTGCGGAGCCGAGCCTTGCCAAGCATTGATCGCCGGCGACGCGAACAGCCTTCGAGGCCCGCTCGATACGGCCTTTTTGCCCTACCTCTCCCTTATTCCACTGGATGACCAAGCTCGCGCCCTTTTAACCCCGCACCAGGCAGGGCTAGACCAGCTTCAGACCGATGGAGAAGACGCCGTTGTGCAGCTTTGTCGGGGCACTGTCTGCCGAGCTCCGGCTAAGACCATCGACTCCGTCACGGCCCTAGCAGAGGGCCTAACTTAGATTCGCGCAGGGACTATCCGGCGATTGACTCTTTCAGAGCGCGAGCCGACACTGCCGCCCACCTTTCCCAAGACGTATGGAACTCGAATCACCGATCAACGACTTCAATGCGATGCGAGGCATCAGTGACTGCAGCAAGGTATGTCACGCGCCCTTTCAGAGCCTCTACTTCGGCCAGACCGGCAACATCGTTGCTTGTTGTTACAACCGGACCAACCCGCTCGGCCGTTACCCTGAGCAGAGCATCATGGAGACTTGGACCTCGAAGAAGGCCCAAGCAATCCGTACCGGGATGGAAGTCGATCGGGCGATGAAGCGTCTCCCGCCGGGTTGTGACAATTGCTCCGCCCAGCTTCACGCTGGTAATTTCTGGGGCCTCCTCGCCCGTAAATTCGACGAATATTCGAACCACGACGAGGCACACGCCCAGTCGCGGCTCGTGCAGACTGCTGAACACGGTGAGATCGCTTTCCCAAAGGTCATGGAGTTCGAGCTCTCCAACGCCTGCAACCTAGAGTGCGTCATGTGCCACGGTGGATTCAGTTCCACCATCCGCAAGAATCGCGAAGTGCTCCCCGCCTTGAAGAATCCATACGACGACGAATTCGTTCGTCAGTTGGAAGAGTTCATCCCACATCTCGAGCAGGCCAAGTTCCTCGGCGGTGAGCCGTTCATGATCAAGATCTACTACGACATCTGGGACAAGATGATCGAGCTCAAGCCGGAGATTCTCACTTCGATCACCACCAACGGCTCGATCTTGAACAACCGGATCAAGAAGATCGCCGAGCGGCTCAATGTCTGCATGGTCATGTCGATCGACTCCCTCGTTCGCGAGACCTACGACAAAATCCGGATCAATTCCGACTTCGATCAGGTGCAGAAGAGTATCGCCTACTACGAAGAGCTGACTGCTAGGCAAGGCGGCGACCGCACGATGAGCTTCGCCACCTGCCCGATGACGCTGAACTGGAAAGAGATGGCCGATCTGGTGCGCTACTGCAACGCGCACACGATCGTCATTCACTTCAACACCGTCTTCTTCCCACGCCACGTCTCACTTCGCTACCTCACCGCTTCGGAGTTGGAAGAAGTCGTCGGAGTGTTCAAGGCGGAGCTTTCAGAGATCCAAAACGCGAACCCGAATTCGCAAGGGATCACTACCAACAATATCAACGCCTTTAAGGACTTGGTGAACCAGGTCATCCACTGGCACAAAGAAGCGATCGAGCGCGAGGAACAAGTTCGCCGTGATGAGACGGTCGAGCCCGACGAGTGGATGATGAAGAGCGAAGTCCACCTGCGCAAGAACTGGCCTGTGAGCGAGCTCAAGCGTCAGATCGAAGACGAGTGGGCCAAGCCGGATCCGGCAGCGCGCGAATTCGCCTTCTTGACCGAGCGCCGGGATGAGGACAAGGACGATTTCTCCTTCATGTCCTACTACTTCTATGCAGTCTGGCTTGCCTACTCTGACAAGCACGGCTTCGACAACGAGCAACGGAAAGCACTTCGGGAGAAGGTCGAATTCCTCCACGAGAACTGGGAGAACTACTCCGACCGCCCGGCACTCGTCGATACCTTCCTCGGCGCTGATCCGATCGCGGTCATTGAGAAAGCACAGAACGCTGAGTTCGAAAAGCTTCGTTACGAGCCGATGCTTGTGCTGAACTGACCTAAGGGACAGGGGTTGTTGGGGAACAGATTGTAGGAAAGAGTAGTGGGGCCCAAGGCTCTGGCGGCTTCTGCCCATCGTTGTATTCTGTCTGTCTGGTCCCTAGCATTCATGACCGACTCCCCATCGCCCGAGCGTAAACACAACCGCTCCCATTGGCCGCTGGCCTTCGCGCTCATCGCCATCACGGCCATCGCTGTCGGGGGCTATCTATATTCGCAAACTCTAGGATCGGTGGAAAAGGTCCTCGACCTGCCACAAAAAGCCGCCGACGGACTCGCCCGGATCTTCGGCTCTGAAGTCGAGATCGACAACAACTCGTTTACCGTCGGAGACCAAGGCATCGCCGAACTTGCCCTCGTCGAGCGTAAACTAATCACCACCACCAAGTACGAGAGTTCCTTCCTCGGAAACAAAGCCACCGCCATCATCAAGGGAGTCTACCGAGTCAAGACCGGCTACGACTTGGACAAGGACTACACAATCGAATTCGACGAGACCAACAGCATCGTCCGCGCCAACCTCCCCGAACCCGAGATCCTCTCCATCGAAACCGAGAGCCAAGAAGTCTTCTACCTTGACCAGAGCCTGCTTAATAAAATCGACCCCGACGAGTGGCAGGACGCCTACGCAAAAAACCGCGAAGCCGCCGAACTCGAGGTAGAAAATGAAGGCCTGCTCGAAGAGACCCGCCGCCGCTTCCTCGAACGCGCCGCCGACCTGCTCGGTGGCCACGGCCTGAGCATCGAAGCGCCGAAGCCGTAAATCGCAGGTCTCTTCTTAAAGCAATTCCTCCCCCGCTCAGCTGTTTGGGCGTGAGAATGTATCGACTTTGTTTCGCCGCCTTCTGTGGGCCTCCGTATCGATCGCTCAGGAAACGACTTCATGCTCGCGAAACGCTGGAAAGGCGTCAAAGAACAGGATTGTTTTTTCCTTCGCAAAGGCGCGGATGCGATGAAGGCAGGCATCGGAAACGCGCACTTCCCCCTCAAGAAACAGCTCCCGCCCAGTTGCTAGGGACAGCGTAAGCACGGCGCCTTGTCTCGTGTAGAGATAGAAATAGAAGCCGCCGAAAAAAGTTCATCCACCCAGATTCGCCCCATTTGTATCATTCGCGGTCTCGCTCCCCGCCACCCTCACCACCTGCCCTCAGAATCTTCCATCCATTCCGCTCCTCCGTGGTCAGATCTTCGTCACATCGGTTTCGCGCCTTTTTCGCGGTCAAGACTCCCCGGCCATCCTCGCCGAAAAACCGTGCATCCGCCGTCCCCACGCGCGTATACTAAGTGTTCGCCATGATCGCCTCGAAAACTCAATTCGACCTCAAGCTCACCCTCGACGGAGAGGAAGTCACCTTTACCGAAGGTGAGACCCTCTACGAGATCTCCCAGCGCCACCGCAAGGAAGTCCCCACGCTCTGCTACGACGAGCGCTTAGAAGCCTTCGGCGCCTGCCGCCTGTGCGTCGTCGAAGTCGAAGGCATCCGCAACCCCGTCGCCTCCTGCACCACCAAGGCCGGCGAAGGCATGGTAGTGAAGACCAAGACCGAGCCCATCGAGAAGATGCGCAAGACCTTGCTCCAGATGGTCATCTCCGAGAACAAGGACATCAAGGTCGACCCGCTTCGTGGCTACGCCAGTCAAGAGCTCGGCGACCTGGCCAACCGCTACGACGTCCAGCCCGGCCGCTTCCAGGGCCAGCAATCCGGCACCTCGCACCAGACCGACAAAAACCCGTTCATCCTGCGCGACTACGACAACTGCATCTCCTGCTACCGCTGCGTCCGCGTCTGCGCCGAGCAAGAAGGCGACTACGCCATCAACATCGCCAACCGCGGATTCCACACCCAAATCACCACCGAGTTCGGCGGCGAGCTCCGCGACTCCGACTGCACCTTCTGCGGCCAGTGCGTCCAGACCTGCCCCACCGGTGCCCTCGGCGATAAAAAGGCCCTGCGTGCCGAAGCCAATCCCGAGCCCATCGACAAGACCCGCACCATCTGCCCGTATTGCGGCGTCGGCTGCTCCGTCGATATACTCTCCAAGGGCGACGACATCGTCGGAGTCCAACCCGCCATGGACGGCCCCGCCAACAAAGGCGCCCTCTGCATCAAAGGCCAATTCGCCTACGACTTCATCCAGCACGACGACCGCCTGACCAAGCCCATGCTCAAGCAGGCCGACGGCACCTTCAAAGAAGTCGACTGGGACATCGCCCTCGACGCCGCCGCCGAAGGCTTCCGCAAATCCCGCGCCGACAACGGCCGCCACTCGGTCTACGGCATCGCCTCCGGCCGCGCCCCGCACGAAGCCGCCTACTCCATGCAGAAATTCATCCGAGCCTGCTTTGGAACCCACCACATCGATAACTGTAGTCGAAGTTGACACGCTCCCACGGTTGCCGGTCTGGCAGCCACCATCGGACGCGGCGCAATGAGCAACCCGCTCGCCGACATGCAGAAGCCTGACGTCATCTTCGCCATCGGGACGAACATGACCGAGTGCCACCCCGTCGCCGCCACCGGCCTGAAAAAGGCCCTGACAAAAGGCGCACAGATGATCGTCGCCGACCCGCGCGAGACCCGCTTGGCGAAGCTCGCCCACATCTACCTGCCGATCCGTGTCGGCTCCGACGTCGCTTTGCTCCTCGCTATGTCCCACGTCATCGTGCGCGACGGCTTGGTCAATCAGGACTTCGTCGACGCCCGCACCACCGACTCCGAAGACTTCTTCGATCACGTCAAAGAGTTCACTCCCGAGTGGGCAGCCGAGATCTGTGAAGTCCCAGCCGGGGACATCGAAAAGGCCGGCCAAGTCTACGGAGCCGCCGACAAAGGTGCCATCTACTACACCCTCGGCATCACCGAGCACATCTGCGGCGTCGACAACGTCAAGTCGCTCTGCAACCTCGCCCTCATGACCGGCAACATCGGTCGCGAAGGCACCGGCATCAACCCGATGCGCGGCCAGAACAACATCCAGGGAGCCGGCGACTGCGGAGCCGTGCCCAACAACTTCCCCGGCTTCCAGCCCGTCGTCAGCGAAGAAGCCGTCGCCAAGTTCGCCAAAGCCTGGAACCAGCCCGAAATGGATCTCGGCAACGCCATGACCAAGGTCACCGCCTTGAATGAGTGCGGCAAGTCGATCACCGCCATGCTCATCGACGGCGAGAACACCGTCGTCACCGACGCCGACCGCCACCACTGCGAAAAAGCACTCAACGCCCTCGACCACCTCGTCGTCATCGACATCTTCATGACCGACACCGCCGAGATGGCCGACGTCGTCCTCCCCGCCACCGCCTGGGGCGAGACCGACGGCGTCCAAGCCAACACCGAGCGCCGCGTCCAGCGCCTCCGCGCAGCGGTCGAACCCCAAGGCGACGCCAAGCCCGACTGGTGGATCATTTCCGAGATCGCCAAGCGCCTCGGCCACGAAGACGTCTTCACCTACCCCGAAGGCGCCAAGTCCGTCTTCAACGAACTCTGCTCCCTCTCCCCCATCTACGCCGGACTCGACTGGGACCGCATCGACAAAGGCGAACTCGCCTGGCCCGTCCCCGACAAAGACCACCCCGGCACCCCCATCCTCCACCAAAAAGAATTCAAGAACGGCAAAGGCATCTTCTCCGTCATCGGCTACCGCGACCCCGCCGAAGTCATCGACGACGACTACCCCGTCTGGCTCACCACCGGCCGCCGCCTCGAAGCCTACCACACCCGCACCCAAACCGGCCGCTCCCACGGCATCGACTACCTCCTCCCCGAGGAATCCCTCGAAGTCCACCCCGACGACTGCGCCGCCTGGGGCTTCACCGACGGCCAACTCGTCCGCCTGATATCACGTCGAGGTGAGGTAGAGATGAAAGTCCAATCCACGGATCGGAGTCCACGAGGAACCGTCTTCTGCTCGTTCTCCTTCGCGGATGTCGCGGTGAACAACCTGACGGGCTCGGGTTATGATCCTGTAACGCAGACGGCGGAGCTTAAAGTTTGTGCGATTAAGGTGGAGGCGGTTTAGTAGATCTCGGCGAGAATGTTGCTAGTTTAGGTGCACTACTCTGTTGTCGACAAGGGGCTCCGCACCGGCTGCGGTGCCCAAACCTGCCTGTGTCGAGTAAGGAGACTCTCAACATTTCCTTAAACTAGCGCCATTCACATTAGGGACTTAAACATCTTCTATGCGCTCTACCATCCCGACGAGTTCAACCCACGCATCAGTCCATGGATTTCAACACGAGCAACAAAGACCTCAGAGCCATCCTTGGCAACGGCGCCGCCTACACGGTTCCCCGCTTCCAGAGAGACTACTCGTGGAGCGAGACTGAGTGGCGTGACCTCTGGGATGACATCATCGCCTCCACCAACGATCCCGGAGAAAAGCACTACATGGGCTATCTCGTTGTCCAGCGTAAGGGCGAAAACGGCTTCCTTGTCATCGACGGCCAACAGCGCCTGACCACCATCTCGATCTTGGTCATCGCCGGACTCCGCACACTCAGCGATCCCGCCTTCCCAGAACCCAACGAAGAAGACCGGCAAAAACGGATCGAAACCCTCCGCGCCAGCTACGTCGGCACCGTTGATCCCGTGAGCCTGACCCCTAGCAACAAGCTTGTCCTCAACCGGAACAACGATCGCTACTATAAACGTATTTCCAAACTAGAAGTTCCGCCCCAGCGCCGGATCAAGGCATCCGAGCGGCTCCTCTGGAAAGCTTGCGAATACTTCAAGCGGCAGATAGGCAAACACTGCAAGACCGGAGAAGAGGTCGCGCTCCTCGTCGACCGAATGGCAAGCCGCCTCTTCTTCACAGAGATCATCGTCGACGACGAGGTCAACGCCTACCGAGTCTTTGAGACGCTCAACGCCCGAGGCGTCCAGCTCTCTACCCCTGACCTCCTCAAGAACTACCTGTTCTCCCAAATCGCATCCTGCAATCCCAACGAAAGCGAGTTGGATGACCTCGACCTTATCTGGACAGAAATCACCTCCCAACTCGGCAGCCACAGCTTCGCCCGATTCGTCCTAGCTGAGTGGAACCGCAACCACCCTCTCGTCCGAAAGGGCGAACTCTTCCGGAAAATTAAGTCCTCTATATCCGATCCCGCCAGCGCGGCTAGCTACGTCAACAACCTCGCAGCTCGGAGCGAAGTCTACGCCGCCCTCCATGATCCCGACGATGAATTCTGGTCCGGCGCGGATCCCTCGGTTCGCGCTTCGCTCCGTACACTCAGAACCTTCGGCATCACTCAGCCCATCGGCCTCCTGATGTCAGCCCACCAGCATCTCGCATCCGACTTCCCCAAGCTCCTCCGCTGGATCGCAGTCGTGTCGATCCGCTGGAATGTGATCGGCGACCGATCCACCCAATTCCAAGAGGGCATCTATAACAAGGCGAGCCGAGCCATCTGCGACGGCGCAAGCCTCCGAGAAATCGCCCCTCAGATTCAAGAGCTTCAGCTAACCGACGAAGACATCATCGATGCCTGCGCCAAGAAACGCTTCGAGAGCAAGCAATCCCACAAGGGAGCCCGCTACCTTCTCGCTCGCGTGGAAGAACATCTCAACCAAGGCCGCACCCCGCTTCAGGATACCGAACTCACCCTAGAACACTTCCTCCCCCAAAACCCATCGCCAGAGTGGTTCACTGACACCGATCTCGACGAAGAGCGTATCGACGACATCGCCTACCGCCTCGGAAACCTCACCCTCCTCTCCGCCTCCGCCAACCGCGACGCCGGCACCCTCGCCCCACCCAAGAAGCAGACCCTCCTCAAGGATTCCTGCATGCAGATCAGCCAGCTTCTCACCGAAAACGCCTGGGATCCCGATCTCATCGACCGCCGCGGTCGCTGGCTCGGTAAACACATCGCCGCCGTCTGGCGCATCTAGGTGGAAGCAGATATGGTTCGCCTTAGTCAATAATTGACGACTGTCTCTTTTCCCTCTGGTGGCTTGACCTTTCTCCGTCGTCGCCGCTAGACCAAACCTTCCATAATACTAGATATTCGCCGTCCTCCGATATTCAGGGGGCGCCTTTTTCTTGGGCCAGAAGCGCAAGTTCCCGACGACGACGGCGTCGTCTTAATCCTTGCAAGGCATGAGAGTCTCCCAATAAGATGATAGGATGATTGGCCGTCTTGCTGGTCATGGCCCCTGAGTCGTTAAAGTATGGTGGTGATCGGTTGTCCCACGCGTGAGCGTGGGTTGTGAAAACAACAACGACCACCACCATGGACCATGAAACATTGAAAGCGGCCTTGATGCAAGGTAGCGAAGACGAGGCGGCAACGCTATTTAACAGGATACTCAGAACAGTCGTAAGAGGAGCTCTTCTAGATTCGATGGCCGAAGAGGTCACCGCGTTGTGTGGAGCAAAGCATCATCCAGCCATCGACTCCGAGCATCGCCGGGCGGGTAGTGAAAGCGGTGTGGCTTACCTTGGAGGAGAGAAAGAGCCGATTACTCGACCGCGAGTGAGAAGCGATGAAGGAGAAGTGCAGCTAGCGACCTATGCCGCAGCGTCCACCCAGCGTAACCTCTACGATCAAGTGATCTCGGGAATCGTCGCAGGAGGATCGATTCGAGGAGTGTCACGAGAAAGAAGAGGACGTCAGGAAAGAAGAAGACGTCAGTCATCAATTCTTGATTTAGAGGAAAGAAGAAGAGAAGAAAGAAGAAGACGTCAGTCATCAATTCTTGATTTAGTCCTCCCTAATCAAAAAGAGAAGACGTTATTCCCTGCGAGGATTTCCGCACCGATGGACCGATCACAACCGTGAAAGCCGAGAACGACGCCAGGCTGTCGCATTGCTTTGGCCTAGCGATAGCGCTTGGTCAGCTTCCCAGATGGGATGATGAAGCCGCTCTTCAAAAGGTATTCTTGGGCCGACTTTTTGCTTCGGCAGATCTACTTCGTCGCCTTCTTCATCACCTGAAGAAAGAAGAAGACGTCAGTCATCAATTCTTGATTTAGTCCTCCCTAATCAAAAAGAGAAGACGTTATTCCCTGCGAGGATTTCCGCACCGATGGACCGATCACAACCGTGAAAGCCGAGAACGACGCCAGGCTGTCGCATTGCTTTGGCCTAGCGATAGCGCTTGGTCAGCTTCCCAGATGGGATGATGAAGCCGCTCTTCAAAAGGTATTCTTGGGCCGACTTTTTGCTTCGGCAGATCTACTTCGTCGCCTTCTTCATCACCTTGATTTCTTTCTGCACCTCTTTGGGTCGGATGGTGCGGATTGTTCTCGTGCGCATGCAGGGTAAGAAGGTTGTGGGCCTGAATTCCTAGTAAAGTTCATGGTGCCAGGCTCAATGTAGTAATCGTAGTTGCCAGCTGGGATCTGATCTGCTTGAGGTTGAAGCGGGAGATCTAAGAGGAGACGCGGAGCTACTACCACTGCATGTCGCGGGTGGTCGATGGACGGTTCATCTTTGCCGATGTGGAGAAGCGGTTCTTTGTCCGAACAATGCGGGGTTTGGAGCATTTCATGGGGGTGCGGATCGTGACATTTTGTGTGACGTCGAACCATTTTGCCTTCGGCTTTGGTGATTCGCTTCGCCATTCGTAGACCGCGCCGCGGCCTGCCAATCATGTGCTGTTGGAGCTTCCGGCGAAGCGGGAGATTCCTAGCGAAGAGTCGGTATCTGACGAGGAACTGGTCGATCTTGTTAGTCCCCTCTACGGACGCAAGACGGCGGATCAGCTGAAGGCGAAACTGGCCGACTGCGATACCTACAATTTTGACGCCAAGAAGAAGCAAATCCGCCACCGCTACCTGCGGAGACGCGGCAGTCTCGCCTGTTTCATGCAGGAGCTGAAACAACGGTTTTGTCTCCGTTGCACTCCGACTCTGGAGTTTGGCTACGCCTAAGCTTTTGCCCTAATTGGGCATGCCAGTCACGTTGGTACAACTGGAAGGAGGGGCGAAAAGGGACACTGTGGGAGGACCGGTTCAAATCGGTCATGGTCGGTGGTTCGGAAGAGGCAATCCTGACGATGGCAGCCTATATAGATCTCAATCTCGTTCGCGCGGGGATCGTCGATGATCCTGCAGACCACACGTATTGCGGCTACGCCGAGGCCGTGGCTGGGCGGGTTGCGGCACGTAAGGGGCTGGCCGTTGCCCTACAGCACCGCGACGATGACCGAATCTCCGGGAGGAAAGGCGGCGCTGAGTATCGGAAGTTGCTCTACGGGGTCGGTGTTGAAGGCGGCAAGAAGAACGACGCTGGTGATCCTGTTCGTATCGGCTTCAACCGTGAGGAAGCCTTGACCGAGATGGCGGCAGGCACGCGAATCCCCCTCTGGAAGGCCCTCCGCTGTCGAATCCGCTACATGACAGACGGAGGAGCGTTCGGAACCGATGAGTTCGTCGATGACTACTTCAAGGACCAGCAAGAACGATTCGGTGATGGCCGCAGGATGGTGCCAGAGTGATGAAGGGCGCCACCTGGGGAGGGCTACGTTCACTCCGCGATCTCCGGTTGGAGGTGTTCGGGTAGTTCGTAGAAATGACCTCAGTTGCCAAGCCAATCAGGGCAGCTCGTTCTGGCGAATTCATCAGGCGACAACGGGCAGATCGGTGCTATTCTGAACAATGATTCTCGAGACACTCCCACAGGTCAGCGAACTGACCCACGAGCAAAAGCTTCTCCTCGTCGCAGAGCTTTGGGACGACGTCAATTCTGAGGGTACCTCTATCCCCCTCTCATCCGAGCTCGCCGACGAACTCAAGCGCAGGGAACGAGAATACCTCACCGATCCCGAGGGCACCACCACGACTTGGGACGAGGCCAAGGACCGGATAAGACAGGGGTCGAATGGTGGCTGAGGTCATTCCTCTGCTCCGAGCGGAGTCAGACATCCAGCGCATCTACAACCGCCTAGAGCAAACTGGCACTGACCGGGGAGAGCTTTTCCTCGCTTCCGTGGACCGATGCTTTGCGCTACTCGCAACATTCCCCAGTCTCGGCGCTCCGATTGACCACGGGTTCCGTCGTCTGCTCGTCCGCTACCACCCCTACGGAATCATCTACCGTGATCGTAGGTGCTTGAATCAGGACTCAGGATTACCCAAGATGGCCCGCAGTTTGCCGGGATCTTGGCGAAGAGGAACAACAGCGAGGACGATCACACGGGTCGACTCACTCCGAGATCATCGAGTACAGTTGTACGGGTGGCGTGCTTTTTTGCGCCGTCCGATCAGGTGGGACGTAATGAGAGCAGTGCTGAAAAGTTCGGGGAATCCCTCGAGACACACCTAAAATCAGGTGCTATTCTGAACAAGGAAGTTAAATCCGCGCCACCATGTCCTCTCTCACGAAAGTCCGTGCAGAAGTTGATGCCCTTCCTACCGAGGAGCGGCTCAGTCTCCTCACCCATCTTCTTCACTCGTTACCTGACGCACCTCAAGGGCCGAGCAACGATGAAGTGCTCCAACGTGAAGCCGTAATGGAAGCAGGCGAAGTCACCCCCATCTCCCACGAAGACTTCGTTGCCAAGGCTCGCCCCACATGAGTGAACATCGACTAGGATTGGCGCTAGGCGATCCTATCACCTGCCTCATTCCTAGTTCCCAGTTCCACATGCCTTCCAACCTCAACGATCCTCGAAACCTCGGCTTCACCTCCGAAGAGGTCACCCATGCTGAGAAGGTCGGTATTGATCTCGGTCTGCTCTACGAAAACCTGCAACTCACGCCCGCTGAACGCGCTGACCAACACGACGCCGCCGTTGCCGAGATGCTGGAACTTCAGGGCTCGCTAACGAACGCTCGTGAACCAGATGGCGACTAGTTTCCAGGCACTTCTCCGAACCCTCGTCGAAGCAGAGATCGAGTTCGTCCTCGTCGGTGGCTACTCTGCTGTCCTTCACGGCGGCAGCCAACTGACAAGGGACGTCGATATCGTCTGCGACCTCAGTCCGGACGGTGGTAGGAAGCTCGTCCACGCTCTCGCCGCCATCCACCCGGTTCACCGCATGGTCCCCGATCGTCGGCTCCTCCAGCCGGAGGACTTCCAACCCGACGGACTGAACAATGCCTACCTGAAAACCGATCTTGGCATCCTCGATTGTCTTGGCGAAGTCCGTGGAATCGGCAACTACAACGCCTGCTTGGACCGCAGCCAAACCATGGATCTAGGCGGCTTCCAAATCCGGACCCTCACCATCAACGCCCTCATCGACGCCAAACGCGCCATGGCCCGCCCCCGCGACCTCGTCACCGCCGACGAACTCGAAACCATTGCCAAACGCCAGCCGCCGAATAGCTAGTGCCTGAGCGGAAATTCGCAACCTACTGGAAATGAACGGATTACTCCGCCCAGTTCGCTCGAATGTTCCCCTCGTCCAGCTGGATTCTCGCAAAAGGTAGCGATTGTTTACTGGGGACGC
>Ga0209186_1000044_pt1:35000-95792 | contig 95792 bp, 76 predicted proteins | sample SidtaG_FD_187426 | JGI IMG/M metagenome (GOLD analysis project Ga0209186, IMG submission 187426) | Marine algal microbial communities from Sidmouth, United Kingdom - Sidmouth_Male2 metaG (SPAdes) (version 2) | ecosystem: Host-associated > Algae > Red algae > Unclassified | place... | reverse complement strand
GGGGAGAAGGCCTTAAAAGATGAAGCCTTTTTTGAGAAAATAAAAAATAGTAAAATTCCTGTTTTATTATTATTAAATAAGGTCGATACGGCCACGCAAGAACTATTAGAAGAGCAGGCACAATACTGGCAAGAATTGCTTCCGACGGTAGAATTGCATCCTATTTCTGCGCTATCTAATTTTAATGTGAAGGGAGTGTTTGAACGAATTATTGAATTGCTGCCTGAAGCACATCCATATTATCCTAAAGATCAGTTGACCGATAAGCCTGAGCGGTTTTTTGTGAACGAAACCATACGAGAGAAAATCTTAATCCATTACAAAAAAGAGATTCCGTATTCCGTTGAAATAGATACGGAGGAGTTTTTTGAAGATGAGGCTATTATTCGCATGCGATCTGTTATAATGGTCGAGCGAGATTCTCAAAAAGGAATAATCATTGGGCATAAGGGTAGCGCATTAAAAAGAGTAGGCGTCGAGTCAAGAAAAGACCTTGAAAAGTTCTTTGGAAAGCAAGTGCATTTAGAACTCTATGTAAAAGTGAACAAGAACTGGCGAAGTGATGCCAGGCAGTTGAAAAGGTTCGGTTATAATCAATAATACGCTGATTTCTTTTTAATCAGTACGAATTTTCTTTAGAGCAAGGGTATTTAGTCGAATAAGCCTGTACAAATACAATCTTTATAGTCAACTACTGTTATGCTTATAACTCGAAGTCAGAAACTACTGAACGTGTAGTTCAACGAAAAGAAACAAAAGACTACCCAGTCAATTAGAAATCTTCGTTATCTTTGATTTATCGATGAAATGCATAAAAACCCGATGAAATGCAGAATGTAATAATTTTTGGAGCCTCAGGTCATGGTAGTGTTGTTCTTGATTGCCTTGAAAGAGAAGGCAAGTATAGGTTTGTAGGTTTTATTGATTCTTTTCAAGAAAAGGGTACCGAGGTTAACGGTTATAGCGTTTTAGGAACCGAGAGCGACTTACCTAAAATTATTGAAATGTATGATGTTTTTGGAGGTGTGGTTGCCATAGGTGATAATTGGATCAGAAGTACCATGGTGGATAGAATCTCAACCATACAACCTGATTTTAATTATATAAGTGTGATACATCCCACCGCAGAAATTGGTAAAGAAGTTCAAATTGGAAAGGGTTCTGTAATAATGCCAGGAGTTACTGTTAATGCAAATACGATTATTGGAAATCATTGCATCTTAAATACAAATTGTTCTTTAGATCATGACGGATTTATGAATCATTTTTCAAGTTTAGCGCCTAATGTGTGCATAGGGGGTAACCTTATTATGGGTCAAGGTTCCGCGGTCTGTTTAGGAACCAATATTATTGAAAACATAACAATAGGGTCACATGTTGTAATAGGCGCTGGTTCTTTAGTTGTGGGTAATATTGATAGCCTTGTCTTAGCATATGGTGCACCGGCCAAGGTTATTCGAAAGCGAACAGCTGGTGAAAAGTATTTAGGTGGTAAAAGGACTTCGACATCAGTTATTGCGTTAAAAGCAACATAAATCTTCATATTTCATTTACTTCAACTTGTTCTTTAGTGTAAACTAGTAGATTCTTCTAAAAAGTAGAATTTACACCATAGTCAGAAATTTGAGTAAGCTAAGGTTTGCTTAGCGTTAGTTTACTTAAATTCAATAAAATAGCCTTACTTTTGCACCTCCAAAAATAAAAGGTATGAGTGCTATCGTTGCTGTCGTCGGAAGGCCTAATGTAGGAAAGTCCACTTTTTTTAATCGTTTGATTCAACGTCGCGAAGCTATCGTTGATGCCGTAAGTGGCGTCACCAGAGATCGGCATTACGGAAAAAGTGATTGGAATGGCAAAGAATTTTCATTAATTGATACAGGTGGGTATGTTTTAGGTAGCGATGATATCTTCGAACAAGAAATCGATAAGCAAGTAGAATTAGCAATTGATGAAGCTGACGCTATTATTTTTATGGTGAATGTCGAAGATGGCGTTACGGGAATGGATGAAGATGTAGCGAAGCTACTTAGGAAAGTGAATAAGCCTTATTTTTTGGCAGTAAACAAGGTAGATAATGCCAAACGTGCAGAAGATGCCGTAGAATTCTATGCCTTAGGATTAGGAGAATACTTTACCTTATCAAGCATAAATGGTAGTGGTACGGGCGATTTGTTAGATGCTTTGGTTAAGGTACTACCAGAGAAAGAAGCGGAAGAAAGTGATTTGCCAAGATTTGCCGTAGTGGGTAGACCTAACGCCGGAAAATCTTCTTTTATCAATGCGCTAATTGGTGAAGAAAGATATATTGTAACTGATATTGCGGGTACTACGCGTGATAGTATCGATACGAAGTATAATCGTTTTGGGTTTGAGTTCAACCTAGTTGATACTGCAGGAATTCGACGTAAAGCGAAGGTGAAAGAAGATCTTGAGTTTTATTCGGTGATGCGATCTGTTAGAGCCATTGAACATAGCGATGTTTGCCTTTTGGTAGTAGATGCAACCAGAGGTTTTGACGGTCAAGTGGCTAATATATTTTGGCTCGCACATCGCAATAACAAAGGGGTTGTTATTTTGGTAAATAAATGGGATTTGGTGGAAGACAAAGAAACCAATACCATGAAGCATTTTGAACAGAAAATTCGAGAAGTCATCGAACCCTTTGTTGATGTGCCCATTTTGTTTATTTCTGTACTAACAAAACAACGTATTTTCAAAGCCATAGAAACGGCTGTTCAGGTCTATGAGAATAGAAGCAGAAGAATACCAACAAGTAAGTTTAACGATACGATGTTGCCCATCATAGAACACTACCCACCGCCAGCTTACAAGGGTAAACATGTCAAAATAAAGTACTGTATGCAAATTCCGACGCATTATCCTCAATTTGCTTTTTATTGTAATCTGCCGCAGTATGTGAGAGAACCTTACAAACGATATTTAGAGAATAAACTTCGAGATGAATTCGACTTTACAGGGGTGCCCATGTCAATTTTTATGCGAAAGAAGTAGGTTTTTTAGGAGTTAGGAGTTAGGAGTTTTGTTTTTCATCAACTGTCGGCCAAAATTACCAACCCCCTGAAGCACCACCACCGCCAAAGCCGCCGCCTCCAAATCCTCCACCGAAACCACCGCCGAAGCCACCTCCTGAGCTTCCGCCAAATCCGCCACCGCTACCGAAACCACCTCCTGAACCTCCGCTACGGCCCATATTACTAAGAATAATAATATCCCATAAATCTAACCCGCCAGAGCGATTTCCTCCATTACGACCGCCACCATTTCTACGATTGCGACTCGATAAAATAATAAGAATAACAAAAAAGATGATGAACGGTAGAAAGCTTCCTAGCGGAAAACTTTCTGTAGTTTCAAAACTACGCTCCTCTTTAAATTCACCGCTTAAAACTTGAAAAATTACATCAGCACCTTCGTTTAATCCTCCATAGAAATCACCTTGTTTAAATCGGGGTAGAATGATATTTTCAATGATTCGTTTTGACATGGCGTCTGTTAAAGAACCTTCTACACCATAACCGGTGCTTATGGCTATTTTACGGTCATCCTTTGCAAGAAGAACGAGTATGCCATTGTCTTTGTTGTCTTGACCTATACCCCATTTATGGCCCCATTGCGCCCCTAAATAATTAATATCCTCGCCTTTGGTTGTGGCAATAATAACCAGTACAATTTGAGTTGAGGTACTATCAGAATATCGAACTAATTTTTGTTCTAGTGCTTTTTCCTGTCCGTCAGGTAATAAGTCAACCGATTGATCATCATAAACACTTGTCTGTAATTGTGGTTTTTCAGGAATCTCAAATTGAGCGAAAACGAATCCGCAGCAAAAAAACAATAGAATAAATAGGCTATCCTTTAGATACTTCATTGCTCAATTCATTTATATCATCATGATTCCAAGGAAAATGCGTTTCTAGTTCTTTGCCAGCAGTTAATACGCCATCAATAATACCTTGTTTGTAGTTTCCTTCTTTAAATTGAGATTGTATGGTATCGCGTGTGGTCTCCCAAAAATTAGCTGGGGTCACCTTATCAATTCCTTTATCCCCATAAATAACAAACTTTCTATCGTTCACGGCGACATAAATTAAGACGCCATTTTCATCTTTGGTATTATCCATTTTTAGTAAATGAAACACGGCTTTAGCTCTTTCTAGATGATCTAAACGGGTATGGGCTTCAATATGCACCCGAATCTCACCAGAAGAGTTTCTTTCGGCCTTAAGAATTGCCTGAACGATTTCGTCTTCCTCAGTTTCTGATAAAAATTTTTCTACACGAGACATATAGCCTTATTATTCGAAATCAAAGTCTACGTCAGGGTTTTCTGAAGCACCAGGGTCAGCTTTATAACGCGCCATTTCTTCAAAACCAAATAAACCTGCTAACAGTTTACCAGGAAATTTGGTGGTGTGTATGTCGTAAATATTGACTTTCTCATTAAAACGATCACGAGCTACATTAATACGATTTTCAGTACCCTCTAGTTGCGCCTGAAGTTCTAAAAAATTTTGATTTGCTTTTAATTCAGGATAACGCTCTACTACCACCATTAATTTACTCAATGCTCCGGTCAACCCACTTTGGGCTTGTTGAAAAGCGGCCATTTTATCAGGGGTAAGATTATTAGCATCTATGGTCGTTGAGGTAGCTTTTGCTCTCGCCTCAATCACATCGGTTAAAGTACCTTTTTCAAAATCAGCAGCTCCTTGTACTGTTTTTACCAAATTACCTATTAAATCATTTCTCCGTTGGTATGAACTTTCAACGTTAGACCATGCAGTTTTGGCGTTTGCCTCATTTTCTACGGCGGTGTTATTAAAGCCAACGCCCCAATCGTAAGCAATAAATGCTAAAATTCCGAGAACTATTAATACAATTAATCCTTTTTTCATGATAAAAATTTATGAGTTAGTGTTATTAGGTTAGTGTTTCTTATCCAAAGAACGTTACACTTTTATTTTGAAAATTTCAAATCAAAGCCGCTACGAAATGTAATGCTATTCAAATAGAATTCGTTAAAATTATAATTGTTCTTTAATCTTGGTGAGTTCCGCTTTAATGCGCTCTAATTTTTCAATAATTTGAAAGTTGTCAAGGGTTTTTTGTTTGCTCTCTTTAAGATGGGTTTTTGCACCTTCTAATGTAAACCCTCTTTCTTTTACCAAATGATAAATTAATTGAAGATTTTTAATGTCTTCAGGTGTAAATTTACGATTGCCTTTGGCATTTTTTTTTGGCTTCAGCGCAGAAAACTCTTTTTCCCAAAAGCGAATTAATGAGGTGTTGACATTAAAAGCCTTGGCCACTTCGCCAATGCCATAGTATCTTTTTTCAGGAAGGTCAATATGCATTAATCTAAAGATTGATTTTCTTGATTTGCGTATTTCAGCATATTCTCAAATTCTTTCAAAGACAAATTACCATAGTAGAAATTTATAGGATTGATTCGTTCTTTGTCTTTAAATACTTCATAATGTAAATGAGGTGCTTCTGATCGACCCGTACTACCAACAAAGCCAATTAAATCACCACGTTCTACTTTTTGACCTTTCTTCACATTGTATTTACTCAAATGCGCATAAAGGCTCATATAACCATAGCCGTGATCAATACGAATGTGTTTTCCATATCCTGAAGAGTTATTGTCAGCACGCGTTACTTTACCATCGCCAGAGGCATAGATGGGCGTTCCCTTTGGAGCGGTGAAATCCATACCACGATGCATTTTTCTTGCTTTGGTGAAAGGATCTGATCGCCAACCAAAACCTGAAGCCATTCGAGTTAATTCTTCATTATTGATAGGTTGAATAGCAGGTATTGCTGCAAGAAGTTTTTCTTTTTCTTTGGCGAGTAAAGCAATTTCTTCTAAGGACTTCGATTGAATGGCCATTTGCTTCTTAATGATATCTAAACGCTTCGTAGTTGCGATCACCATTTCCGAATTATTGAATCCTTCTAGTGATTTATACCGATTAATACCACCGAAACCTGCACGCCGTTGTTCTTCAGGTATGGGGTTAGCCTCAAAATAAAGTCGGTATATATTATTATCACGATCTTCAATATTTGCTAAGACTTCTTCAATTTGCTGCATTTTTTTATCCAACAACTCAAATTGAAGTTCGTAATTTTTAACTTCACGGTTCAGCGAAAGCTCGCGTGGTGTATTTACTAAAGTGGTATTCAACAATAAGACTAGTCCGAAAAGACCGAACAAAATAGATCCTAAAAGGAAAAAAGTAATATTGCGATAGCGCCGAGATTTCTTCGGTTCTATTTTACGATACGAAAGTGTATCAGGGTCGTAATAGTACTTTACTTTAGACATGAATGTATTTTTGTTCTATTTTTGTTCCGCTTTAACAGAACAAACAAATATAAAAATTGTTTTGATTAAATAGTTAAAATAAGCAAAACTTACAACTCTAACATGACTTCCAAAGAAATCAGAACTCAATTTCTAAATTTTTTTAAGGAAAAAAGCCACAAAATTGTGCCTTCTGCCCCCATGGTGATTAAAGATGATCCTACCTTGATGTTTACTAACGCAGGAATGAATCAATTTAAGGAATTTTTTCTTGGGAATACAATTGCAGCGCATAAGCGCGTTGCTGATTCACAAAAATGCCTTCGTGTTAGCGGTAAACACAATGATTTAGAGGAGGTAGGCAAAGATACCTATCACCATACCATGTTCGAAATGTTAGGGAATTGGAGTTTTGGCGATTACTTTAAAAAAGAGGCGATTGCCTGGGCATGGGAGTTCTTAACCGAAGTATGTAAAATGGATAAGGATAGTCTCTATGTTTCCGTTTTTGAAGGAAGTGACGATGCTGATAATTTAGAAATGGATGCTGAGGCGTTCGAGCTTTGGAAAGCCATTGTGCCCGAAGATCGGATTATCATGGGCAATAAAAAGGATAATTTTTGGGAAATGGGCGATCAAGGTCCCTGTGGGCCTTGTTCTGAAATTCATGTTGACATTCGCTCTGCTGAAGAAAAAGCCAAAGTTTCAGGAGCTTCTTTGGTAAATGAAGATCATCCGCTTGTGGTTGAAATATGGAATCTTGTTTTCATGCAGTACAACCGAAAGGCTGATGGAAAACTAGAACCACTACCTGCAAAGCATGTAGATACAGGTATGGGTTTTGAAAGGCTTTGTATGGCCATGCAAGGGGTAGAATCAAATTATGATACAGACGTTTTTACTCCGATTATAAGAGAAATCGAGACCATTACAAATTCCAAATATGGAAAACATGAGGAAATCGATATTGCTATTCGTGTAATTGCCGACCACATTCGTGCGGTATCTTTTTCTATTGCTGACGGACAATTGCCAAGTAACACCGGTGCAGGCTATGTCATACGAAGAATTTTACGAAGAGCTATACGCTACGGATTTACGTTTTTAGATACCAAACAGCCCTTTATGTATCGTTTGGTAAATGTATTGTCAAATACCATGGGCGATGCTTTTCCAGAATTAAAACAACAAAAGCAGTTGATTGAGAATGTTATTAAAGAAGAGGAAAATTCTTTTTTAAATACCTTGGAACAAGGTTTAGTGCTATTAGATAGTATGATTTCAAATACTAAAGGCAAAGAAGTAAATGGAAGAAAGACTTTTGAGTTATATGATACCTACGGATTCCCGATTGATTTAACAGCACTTATACTAAGTGAAAAGGGATATTCTTTAGATGAGCAAGGTTTTGAAGAAGCCATGCAAGAACAAAAGAATCGCTCAAAATCGGCTTCTGCTACATCAAAAGAAGATTGGACGATTTTGTTGAAGGATAATGATCAGGAATTTGTCGGTTATGATTTTTTGAACGCGGATGTTAAGTTGGTAAAATATCGAAAGATAACTTCTAAGAAAGACGGCGAACAATATCAAATGGTATTTAATTTGACTCCCTTTTATGCCGAAGGGGGTGGTCAAGTAGGAGATAAGGGGTATTTAGAAGCTCCCAACGGTGATGTGATTTACATTGTTGATACGAAGAAGGAGAATAACGAGATTGTTCATTTTACTAAAAATCTGCCAAAGAAGACGGGAGAGGTTTTTAAAGCATCAGTAGATAAAAAACAAAGACAACGAACAGAAGCAAATCACACAGCAACCCATTTATTGCATCAGGCATTACGTGAAATTCTTGGTACTCATGTTGAACAAAAAGGTTCGGCAGTTCATTCTAAATATTTACGATTTGATTTTTCACACTTTTCTAAGCTAACGGTAGATCAGCTTCGCGACGTTGAGAATTTTGTAAATGCAAGAATTGAAGGCCACTTGCCCTTTCAAGAAAATAGAAATGTTCCTATGGCGCAGGCTCTTAAAGAAGGCGCTATGGCTTTATTCGGCGAAAAATATGGTGATGCAGTAAGGACCGTTCGTTTTGGTCAATCTGTTGAGCTTTGTGGAGGTACACATGTAAAGAATACCGGAGATATTTGGCATTTTAAAATCAAGTCGGAAGGAGCTGTTGCTGCCGGAATTCGAAGAATTGAAGCGATTACCTATGATGCAGTTAAAGATTTCTATTTTGAAAACAATAGAACTTTATTCGAAATCAAAGATGCCCTAAATCAGGCACAAGATCCTTTAAAGGCGGTACAAAGTATTCAAGAAGAAAATGCGAAACTTAAAAAAGAGGTGGAGCAATTGTTAAAAGACAAGGCGAAAAACCTAAAAGGGGAATTAGCAAATGAACTTGAAGATGTTAATGGGGTTCAATTTTTAACAAAAAAGATTGATTTAGATGCTGCTGGTATCAAAGACCTTTCCTTTGAAATGGGTCAAAATAAAGACAATCTCTTTTTACTTTTTGGAACAGAACAAAATGGCAAAGCATTATTATCTTGTTATATATCTAAAGAGCTTGTAGCGGCTAAAGACCTCAATGCAGGTACCATTGTTCGTGAATTAGGTAAACATATTCAAGGTGGAGGCGGCGGTCAACCATTTTTTGCTACCGCTGGGGGTAAGAATCCTGATGGTATTGATGCAGCACTAAAAAATGCGAAGGCGTACTTGGATTAAGTTGAATATTTAAAGTAAAAAAGCCGAGGGTTTGAAAGACCAAGGGTACACATTTAAATATCCACATCGGGTATAGCAACTATGAGTCTGCAATCTTTCTTTGTCTATAAAAATTGGCCTATTCATTGCCTTCTTTGAATAAAGTAGGAGCTAAAAAAATCATATGAGATATTTTCTTTGCTTGCTTATAGTACTTCAGATTTCGTGTTCTGAAAAGAAAGAAGCTGGCAATTCTGATTTAGCTTTAGAAAAACGAAAAACTATAAAGATTAATTCCGCTGATTCGTTAAAAATAACGCACTATTGGAAACAAGCAAATGCCGTTGGATTGTATTCTTCGATGCGTCAAAAATATCTCGATTCAGCCTTACAAATAAAACCAGATTCTGCTTTTTTTTGGCAGCAAAAAGCAATGCCTCTTTATAAAGCACGCAAATATTCTTTGGGTAAACCATTTCTAGAGAAAGCAGCGCATTATGATCCATCAGGAAGTCTAGATTATAGCGGATTCATGAAGTGTATTTTTTCGAAAGAATATGAAGAATCTATTGCTGACTTGCTAGAAGCTAAAAAACGCTTTGGAGATAGTTATGTGATGGATCATACCTATAATTTTTATATTGGTTTAGATTACTTGCAGCTTAACCAGTTTGAAAAAGCCAAATCATACTTATTAAAAAGCAAAGAACAACAGTTTAAAGATTTTCCCAATGACCCACCGCATGAAGCTTGCCACTACTTAGATTGGTTTTATTTAGGTATTGTGGAGTACGAACTTCAAAATTTTGAATTGGCGATAGCGCATTTCGACATGTCTCTAAAAGTATATGAAAATTTAGCCGATGCGATGTATTTTAAGGCCATTTGTCTCAGAAATACGGGTAAGTTAGAAGCCGCAAAAATGATTTTTGAAGAAGCGCTAAAAAATAATCAGAATACAATAAATGAGGATAATGTTTTTTATGAAGTGTATCCGTATCAAATATTTCATAAGTTAAGCCCCATGGCAAGAGAAGCGAAATGAAATTTCAAACAAAAATCACATTAAAATCAGCAAAGAATCAAATTGACTATGCAAGTCAAGTGTTAATTTTAGGTTCGTGTTTTGCTGAAAATATTGCTAGTAAACTTGATTATTTTAAGTTTCAATCTGTTCAAAATCCTTTTGGTATTTCGTTTCATTCAATGGCTATTGAAAAATTGATTTCAAGGGCTATTCAAAAAGAAATGTATAAGAAAGAAGATGTTTTCTTTTTGAACGAACGGTGGCATTGCTTCGATGCGCATTCTGATTTGAGTGATCCATCCAAAGAAAAACTGTTGGATGAACTAAATTTGGGTTTAGAAAGAGCGAATAAACAAATTAACAATTCAACGCATATTTTCATCACCTTAGGTACTGCTTGGATTTATAGAAATCAAAAGACAGGTTCAGTAGTTGCAAATTGCCATAAAGTGCCACAAAAAGAGTTTTGTAAAGAATTATTGTCTGTTGCTGAAATTAAGAAGAGTCTAGAAGCCATAATTCAAAATATTCGTTCAATTAACAAAAATGCACATTTTATTTTCACGGTTTCACCTGTTCGACATTTAAAAGATGGATTTGTTGAAAACCAAAGAAGTAAAGCACATTTGATAACGGCAATTCATGAATTTAGCGAAACTTCGTATCTCAAACCTGGTATTTCGTACTTTGAAAGTTATGAAATCATGATGGATGAATTAAGAGATTATCGATTCTACGAATCTGATATGGTACATCCAAATTTATTGGCAATCGATTATATATGGGAGAAGTTAAAAGCGGTTTGGATTGCGCCAAAGGCATACCCAACCATGGATAAAGTAGCTGCTGTTCAAAAAGGGCTAATGCATCGCCCATTTAATCCAAATGCTGAAAAGCACCAACTATTTTTAAAGTCCCTCGAATCGAAAATTACGTATCTTAAACGGGAGTACGTTCATATGAAGTTTTGACTTGATATCATCCTGAGCGCATTCGAAGGGCTACAAAGCTAAAATACCTAAGTAAACTATTAATGAAAAAAGTTTTAATTACAATTATTATAGTCTTAGCCGGAATCTTAATCTTCCGAACGTGTTCAGAAGACAAAAAGGAAAAAACTATTTTAAAAGAAAGTTCAATGCTTATACAGCAGCAGATTTCTAATGTATCAAAATTGATAGTTACCGAAGGTCATTTCGCTGAAGTGTACAATTATAAAGATTCGCAAGAGTTGTTTGGTCCTTTAATTACTGCAGATAAAAAAGCATTGGTAGTTGTAAACGCAGAGGTAACGGTAGCATATGACTTAAGTAAAGTTGAGTTTGAGGTAGATGAAGAAGCAAAAACGCTTTATATAAAAAGTATACCTGACCCTGATATTAAGATCAACCCTGATTTTGAGTATTATGATGTTTCAGCTGACTTCTTGAATCAATTTGATGCTTCCGATTATAACAAAATCAAAAACAATGTGCAGGCCTCTTTGATGAAAAAAGTAGCCGCATCTACCTTAAAAAGTAATGCAAAGAATAGGCTCATCAGCGAGTTGTCGAAATTTTATGTGTTAACAAATTCGTTAGAATGGACATTGGTTTATGCAGATGTGCCAGTTATCAATATTGACGAACTTCAAATCATTGATTGAGTTTCAGAAATTCGCCAGCCCATTTGATGTATTGTTCCCAATCGTAATCTGTGACATCGTGTTTTCCTTCCCGAATGTGATAGGCAACTGATTTATGTATTGGAGAATGAACTTCAGGAATTTGGTTTGTGCTTATCCCTTCTTTGCCCAAAAGAGTATAGACTATAGAAGCATATTGAGCGGATAGAAATTCACCTTTAGGATCTGCCCATAAATCATCTTGCGCACTTGCAACATATAATGGTGTTGGCGCTATTAAAGCCAAGAGTTGATGTTGGTCAACCGGAAGCGCCTCCTCATTATTGTTGTAATTTTTGAAATTAAAGCAAAACCAATGCGGAAAACTTGTATTAATTATATTAATCGTTTCTCCAATTCTTCGTTTGGAAAGAGCAGCCCCTCCACAGCCAGAATCATTGCTAATTACGCCTGCAAATCTTCGATCTGTAGCTCCGGCCCACAAGGCAGCTTTGCCTAAACGAGAATGACCAAATACGATTACTTTATCAGCGTCGATAGCTTGATCTTGTTGCAAATATTCTAAAGCCTTGCTGTACCCAAAGGCCCATGCTGCTATACTGCCCCATTCATTACTTTCTGGTTTTTCTTGACCTTTCTGGTAAAACAATTGGTGCAGACCATCAGTAAAGTCATTTTTGTCTGGATCGATTTCACCGTAGTAGATGGTCGCCAAACCAAAGCCGCCAGCTATAATTTTTTCAATGGCCCAACGAGATGCTCTTAGACCGCGAGATGCTTCGGTAATATGATGTTCGTTAATATTTAAAGCTTCACTATTCATAGCCCATGCATTTGAAATAATCACATCTGGGTCTGAGGTAATGGACTGATTCCCAAAAAAATTATATCCTAAAAAGACAGGAACGGCAGAAGCTTTTTTGGGCAAATACATTAGAATGCTAAAACTAATTGACCTGTCATTTTTAAAAATAGTTACCGCAACCTGTTTTCTTCTTGCAGTTCCATTTAATACATTATTATTTTCTTCTAATACTTTAAATGTTAAGCTATCGATGTCACTAGGTACTTTTCCATAGACTTTATTTTCAAAGAATTCAAAAAGTTCTGGGCGTCGTTGTTCATGCCAATCGTTAGAAGAAATGATTTTTTGGCCAGAAAATGTTGTCAGCAGATCAGGAATACTAAATTCTGGAATCTTGCTTTCATCATAATTGGTATCGAATTGTGAGAATGACATAGAACAAAAAAATAGAAGGATTGAAAAATGGAAAAAGGTTTTCATTTCAACGAATTTGACTTCAGTTAAAATACTGTTTTTTCATCAATTACTCGATAATTGAGATTTATATGCTTTGAGTCTTGTACGCCCGTACCGTTCGGGCGGGCCTCTAAACTTTGAGTTTGTTTTCTAACGAATGCCTAGTGAGCTTGCCCAGCGATAGGTTGCCTATTTTAAGAATTCTCAAGATTCCGTTAAACTAATGCAAAGTAGCATCCGCTATTGCTAAATTGTTTTTACATTCATAGGAAATCAAAAAACAATACCATGGAAACAAAAAACAACAGAAGAAATTTTTTAAAGTCAACGGGAGTATTGGGTGCAGGATTGCTCGTTCCTAGTTTGAACTTTGCACAACCATTACATACTGTAAAAGATGAGAATATTCATGAGTTTGGAAAACGAACCGGCTACACCAATGAAGTAAGTATTTTGGTTTCTATGATGGATTGGATGCGCGGCACCATATTAAGAGGCGTTCAAGACATTAGCCAAAAAGAACTCGATTTTCTTTTGGATGATGACTCAAATACTATTGGTGCCATGTTGATGCATTTGGCTGGTACAGAGCGCTACTATCAAATCGATACCTTCAAAGGTATTTCTAGGAAGGAACTTAGTTTCGGACTTTCCGATGAAATGTGGGAAGCTGCAAGTAGTTTGGGCAATAAAGGACGAACCACTTTTAAAGACAAGTCGCCTTCTTTTTATATAGACAAATTAGCAGAAGTGAGGGAGTATTCGTTAAACGAATTAAAGAATAGAGATGATGATTGGTTATACGAATCAACCCCTTTTTTCGGAAATCAACCAACAAACAACTATTGTAAATGGTTTCATGTAGTTGAGCATGAATCAAATCATAATGGACAAATTCGTATCATTAAAAAGAGAGTGGTTTAAACGACAAAACTAGAATCAACTAATTGTAAACCATCATCAATTAATTGTCCGACCTCTGGATTGTTACGCTTAACGCTTTCTAAATAGAGCGCTATTTCTTTGGCGAAATCAATATCGCCGTTGCTTTTAGCTAGTTCGTATAATTCTACTGATAAAAGCCAATCGTTGGGATATTTGTTGCAAATTTCTTGAAATACCTTATGTCTTGAAATCGTTGTATTTGTACCCAATCTGAATGCGCGAACTTGACTGTAATAGCTTTCTAGCTGTTGCTGTTCAGAAGATTTTGTAGTTGAACCTGTTGTTGTGGAAATGTTATGGTTTATCAGATCAAAACTATTTAAGTCAGCAGGGCCATTAAACGCCGCCGCAATATGCTCACCAACGGCCATATTATATAGCCGATCTTCTGATTCGAAGAGCACCTGGGTATTATGAGTTACTTGACAATCTCTAAAAGTGATTAAAATAATTTCTCCTTTAAGATTGCGAGTACCAGTGACTATTTCACCAGTAATTTTTACATCACCTTCAAATTCTAAAGTAATAATTTGACCTTCAAAAATAGTATAGGCCTTTAAGTCTCTTGGGCTCATAGCTTCAATAGCCAAATTGATACCTTTGAGTTTTCCGATTGGAGAGCCAAAACCATCAGCATGATGATTGATACTGTGACCTACCAATTCCTTTTCTCGAAATGAAAGTGCGGTGGGTCCTGTAGTTTGAAAGAAAACGGCTTTATCATCATGAGCGATTACAGCATCAAAATTACCAGAAACTTGTAATCCGGTACTTAATTCAATGGTGCCGAGTTCTTTCGAATGAATCAGTTTCTCAATACCACGTAAACCTCCAGTTCGCAGCGCCATCGTATTCGCAAATTCTTCTAATACTTGACTAAGAAAAGCAAAGTCTGGTGTTACAAAAAGTTGTGGCTGTGGTTTGGTAATATCAAAAGAAGTATTTACCGCATCGATGCTGTAAGGCACTTTTTTGACTTCATCAGTCATACACCAAGCACTTTCACCAATAGAAGATAACAGTCCTGCTCCATAAATTTTAGGGTTTTCAACTGTACCTATCAAGCCGTACTCAACAGTCCACCAATGCAGATTTCTTAAGAGTGCCATTTCGCTTGGTTCACCCATGCTGTTTTGCAAATCTTCAATATGCTTTTCAGCTTTTTCGATTTCTGTTTGAGGAGTGCCAGAAGCTTCTTTTATGATTGAAAGATGACGTACAGCTTCATAAAGTTCAAAATCTTTTGCACTAGAAATAGCTTTACTACCAATTTCACCAAAACGGCGTAAATATTCTGCATACTCGGGGTTGGCTATGATAGGAGCATGCCCTGCTCCTTCATGAATAATGTCTGGTGCAGGTGTATATTCAATATGTTCTAATTGGCGAATATCAGAGGCTATGACCAAAATATTGTAGGCCTGAAACTCCATAAATGCAGAAGGCGGAATAAACCCATCTACCGCTACTGCTGCCCATCCAATTTCTTTGAGTATACGGTTCATACCGTACATATTTGGAATATCGTCTATAGCAATACCCGTTTTTTGAAGTCCTTCAACATATGATGTATGAGCAACCTTGCTCAGGTACTCTACATTCTTACGCATCACATAACGCCAAACCGCCTGATCTATAGCGGTATAATCTGCATAGTCTTGTGGTTTAATAAATTGCTTCAGATGCTCAGGAAGCTTATCTAAAATGGCATTGCTTTCGTACGACATGGTAACTGTTTTCTTGGGATAAAGTTACGCATTTCGAAAACTATAACTACCCTTTAAATGTTAATAGCAGACATAAAAAAACCGCCTCAAGGGCGGTTTTAAATTATTTTGAAGCCATTGCTTCTGGCGGATACTGTGTCATTATTTCAGCAACAAACTCTTTGATACGCATTTCCTTCTTTTCAATTTTTTTAGAATTTCTTAAGGTGCCATCACCTTTACCTTGCCACACCAATTCTTTATTTTTTGCATCAATTAAATCGATGTAAAGTGAGCCCGCGGTTCGTGTGCTGACATTTGATCCGCCACCCCAACCAATTCCAGGTCCAAAGCCGCCCCAACCAAATCCAGGTCCGAAACCACCCCAGCCAAAGCCACCCCAGCCAAATCCTCCCCATCCGCCTCCCCAGCCGAAGTTATTGTTGAAAACATCTACTTCAGAACGCTCTTTGGTGAATATGCTAACTAAAACATCAGGGTTTTTAGATTTAACAAAGCCCTTGGCACTCATTTCAGTTTCAATGGCGCGTAAAATTCGCTTTTTATCTAAATCTGAGATTTGCGCTTTATCAATACCCGTTTTATAAAAGGCATATGATTTGTAGGAATTGAAGTTAGTGCCTCTGTCATAATCTGATAAAACTCGTACCGAAGTACAAGAACTCAAAAACAGCAGTACAAGAACCGGTATTGCAAGAATTTTTATTTTTTTCATAATCAATATTTTTTTTGGAGTTTATCAAGTTTATTTGTTAAAATAGATATCAAAAATCATGCCGAAAACACAAGTTATTGTGTGTTCGTTTTCGGGTCATAACCGTAGGGGCAATGCCTGCAACCACTTTCACAACAATATCCTCGTTTTAAGTGATATTGTAAGGTGAAAACCCGATACCCTTCTTCTGACCAATAAAAGTCTCCTTCTTCAATTGAAATATGTTCTTTCATAAATAAGATATTCGAAAAGTTGCTTCTAGCTTTTACAAAATTACTTTGCCTGCCGTTAAGCATAAAATTAATAGAATTTTTGTTGATAACAGGTTATTGATGTCTTGAAATCTCTAGTATGAGGCATATTTATAGGTATTTAGTCAAGAGCTTAAAATTGTTGGCAACATATTTGTGTTTATATAAACAGTAACGAACTAACAATTAACTTTGTAAGTAGCCGTTTAATAGCTGATTATGATCTTAGTTTTTAAACATTTCTTTTATAAAAATTATGTAGGCCTGTCTTTTTGGCCTTTTATCATTTTAAAGAACAATTCTTTAAAGGCTGATATTGTATTGATTAATCACGAGAAAATACATCTTAGACAGCAACTAGAATTGTTGATATTGCCTTTTTACTTGATTTATGTTTTAGAATGGTTATTTCGCAGTCTTTTTTACCTTAGTTTTTATCGGGGGTACCAAAACATAAGTTTTGAGCGCGAGGCATATGCCAACGAGCATAATCTCAATTATGCAAAAGAACGCAGACCATTTAGCTTTCTTAAGTATGTATGAAGTTGGAAATGTTCTATTTAAACTAGCCTAAAAAATATAACCTTGCTTCAATACCGAATCGCTGTCGGATGAAGCAAGGTTACTATAATAGTTTTACTGTAATCGCATTTAGTTATACAAAGACCGCTCTGTAAAACTTATTTACTCTATGTCTAATGAAATATAACCTGATGCAGGATCGGATAAGGTTTCTCCACCACTCCAAAACCCAGAAATAGTTGCTTCCGTTTCCGAATGCATAATATCGGTTACTATGGTATAGTTACTTACACCAGCATCATAAGAATAAACACTTGTTATAGTGGTGCCAGATATCGTCCAAGTTCCGAGAGCTTCTGAAGTGCCGCCATCTATGGCAGTTAAAGTGCCATCAGCATTAAAGTTCATTTCAAAATCAAAATCAGTAGTTGTTGAATTCGGATCAGTATTGTAAGCACCATCAAAATTTCCAGAAAATTGGTTGTCGATAGTGATTTCTAAAGAAGTTTGTCCTTCAGAATTCGAGGCGATTAACTGTATCGTATTGGATCCTAAAGGGAGCGATTTACCCCAAGAGATAACACCATTACTAACGTTTACCGTCGTTCCTGGGATGTTAGTACCTAAACTAAAAAGCCCTGTGTCACCATTCCAATTTACGGTAGGTGCTTGTGTTTGACCTGCGGTAAAGAATGCAGTAGTGAAATTGGGATTAGACAATGATGCCGTTGGAGCTGAGACTTGAGGTATATCAGCATTGTCATCCTTGTTGCAAGCAGAAGAAATTACTAATACCATTAATACCATTAATTTGGTGAATTTAAAATTTGTTTTCATGTTTTTATTTTTAACTGTTTCTACTTTAATGCAAAATTATTTTATAGGTTAACATTAGTGGGTCGCAAATGTTACCAATGGTAGTTCTTATCTAACATAATTGGCATGCTAAAGATGAAGCGTTAAGAAAATTTTATAGGATGATCGAGATTAAAAATACTCCGAGGCTTGCCCGCCAGTACCGTTTGGGCTTGCCTCGAGGTTGCTTATTAAAGAAATTGTTAGGTTTTGTTAGTATTTACTACGGTATATCGAAAGAATCTCAACAAACACTAGTATTAAATAGGTTGATTTTTGTGCCCTCTATTATTTAAATTTTATGGAGTGTACTAGAATATCAGTTTTGAACGAAATGCATATGCCAACGAGCATAATCTCGATTATGCCAAAGAATGCAGACCATTTAGCTTTATAAAGTACCTTTGATGTTATAATTCTTTAAAGTGCGGTCAACAAATCAAGCTATAGATCTTCCTTTATTAAATGAGAAACAGGTGTCTTTAGCATTGAAGCGAGAAGATTTAATTCATCCTTTAGTTTCTGGTAATAAATATCGAAAGTTAAAATACAATTTGATAGCTGCTACAGCTGAGCGTGTTGACACGATTTTGACTTTTGGCGGCGCGTATTCAAATCATATTGCGGCAACTGCATATGCCGGTCGATTGCACGGATTTAATACAATAGGCGTTATTCGAGGCGAAGAACTGGCTGAAAAATGGAAGGACAATCAGACTTTAAAACTAGCACATGAGAATGGCATGCGTTTTAAATTTATTTCTAGAAATGCCTATCGGAATAAATATACTGAAGCATCAAAAAAGAAATTGGATGCTGAGTTTGGTCCGTTTTATCTTTTACCTGAAGGTGGTTCAAATACCTTAGCCGTAAAGGGCTGCGAAGAAATAATAACTGAAGATGATATTCATTTTGATGTTATTTGTTCGTCGGTGGGTACCGGAGGTACTCTTGCAGGAATTATTAATGCAGCTAACCAAAATCAACGAGTTTTAGGCTTTCCTTCTTTGAAGGGTGATTTTTTAAAAGAAGATATTCGTAATTTTACTGCAAAGAAAAATTGGCAGTTGCAAACAGATTATCATTTTGGAGGATATGCAAAAGTATCAGAAACATTGATTCATTTTATAAATGAGTTTAAGTCGCAAACCCAAATTCCTTTAGATCCAATATATACAGGAAAGATGATCTATGGCATTTTAGACTTGATGAAGAAGAATTATTTTAAACCGAAAACTAAAATTCTAGCCATTCATACGGGCGGATTACAAAGTATAAAAAGTATGAACGAAGTGTTGAAAAAAAAGAAATTACCCCAAATTTCAATATGATAACAAGATTGATCATAATTTCATTGCTGGGTTTTTTGTTCATAGGATGCAAAGTGAAGCAACGTGTGACCTATAGTAAAAAAAAGACGCAAACGGTTAGTACACCCATTAAAAAGGGGATAAACCAAAAAAGGGAAGATGCTAACGGACTTTATTCCATGCCAGAAGATTCTGGGAAGTTTGTTCAATTTGAAATCAATACTGTTCAAGAATATATTGATACGTTTTCAGAAGTTGCTCAGTTTGAAATGAAAGCTTATGGTATTCCAGCTAGTATAACCTTAGCACAAGGTCTTTTAGAAAGTGGCTTTGGTCGAGGTGAACTAGCGATGAAGACCAATAATCATTTTGGTATTAAATGTCATACGGGTTGGCAAGGCGATTACGATTTTCATGATGATGATGAAAAAGGAGAGTGCTTTCGAAAGTATAACCATCCGATGTACTCTTATCGCGACCATAGTATTTTTTTAACGGGTCGTTCGCGGTATGCTTTTCTTTTTGAATATAGAAATACAGATTATAAAAAATGGGCTAACGGACTCAAAAAAGCGGGCTACGCTACAGACAAAAAATACCCGCAGAAACTAATTTCTTTAATTGAAAAATACGATTTAGCCCAATATGATCGTATGGTTGCTCAACAAGGTTATAGTAGAAATGAAAATCAAAATGAAGTTAATGAGAAAAGAATAGCTTCAGCACAACAAAATAAAGTACATATCGTAAAACGAGGAGATACCTTATATTCTATATCAAGGGCATATTCTGTTTCTATTGATGATCTAAAACGATTCAATTATATGTATAACGATACCATATCAGTAGGCCAAAAACTTAAAGTACCGGCTCAGAAATTCAATTAAACATGCGTTATCAAAGAAGTAGTGCCCTCTTTAAAGAAGCTCAAAAATATATACCTGGTGGAGTTAACTCACCTGTGCGTGCTTTTAAAGCTGTTGGTGGTGATCCTATTTTTGTAAAAGAAGCCAAAGGAGCTTACTTGTACGATGAAGATGGAAATCGATTCATAGATTATATCGCCTCTTGGGGCCCACTTATTTTAGGTCATGCTTACGCACCTGTTATTGAAGCAGTAGTTGAGAAAGCAAAAAAAGGCACCTCTTTCGGAATGCCTACAAAAATAGAAACGGAATTGGCTAAGTTGGCGGTGGAATTGGTACCCAATATTGAACAAATTCGTTTTGTGAATAGTGGTACCGAAGCATGTATGAGTGCTGTGCGTCTTGCGCGTGGTTATACTGGAAAAGATAAGATTATCAAATTCGCCGGCTGTTATCACGGTCATTCTGATTCGTTTTTGATTCAAGCGGGTAGTGGTGCCGTCACTTTTGGAAGCCCAAATAGCCCAGGGGTTACTAAAGGCACAGCGAAAGACACCTTGCTAGCTAATTATAATGATTTACAAGGCGTACAAGAATTGGTGAAATCGAATCCTGGTGAAATTGCGGCAATCATCATAGAACCAGTTGCCGGAAATATGGGATGCATTATTCCCACTTCAGATTTCATACAAGGCTTAAGACAATTGTGCACCAATGAAGGTATTTTGTTACTTTTTGATGAGGTCATGACCGGATTTCGTCTTGGAACAGGGGGAGCACAAGAAGCATTGAAAATTGATGCTGATATTGTAATGTTCGGGAAAGTAATTGGCGGAGGCCTGCCCGTAGGTGCTTTTGCAGCTAGCACAGAAATTATGAATCATCTTGCTCCTAATGGGCCAGTCTATCAAGCAGGTACTTTAAGTGGAAATCCATTAGCAATGAGTGCTGGTTTAGCGATGTTAACTGCATTGAAGAATAAACCTGAAGTATTCCAAAGCTTGGCAGACAAAACGGCTTATCTACATAAAGGTATCGCTACGATATTGAATGAAAAGGGTGTGCCGCATCAAATTAATCGTTTTGGTAGTATGATTTCTGTACACTTTACTGAGAACCCCGTTATTGATTTTACAACTGCTACAAAAGGTAACAATGATTCGTTTAAAAAGTACTTTCATGGTATGCTTGATCAAGGTATTTACCTTCCACCGAGTGCTTTTGAAAGCTATTTTTTAAATGATGCGATTAGTTATGATGATCTTAATGAGACTATTGCTGCTGTAGCAACCATTTTTTAGGATTAGCGTTTTTAAAGATTTTTTTTAGATCTAAAAAGATGCTCAAATAGTGCATTTCATCGGATAGTTATGCCTTTTGTCAATTTTTTGTATAAATATCCAACAGCTTGTAGTTAGCATTAGACCAAATCATTACAACTCGGTTATGCAACTAAATATTATTGTTATTGATGATTCAGCAGTACAACTTGCTATTTCTTCAAAGCTTATTCAGAAAAATAAACACTTGAACTTAGTAGGCACTTATTCTAATCCGTTATTAGGTTTAAATGCTGTTAACGATTTTAATAACAAAATTGATGTGGTGTTACTAGATGTAGAAATGCCTGAAATTGATGGGTTTGCGCTAAAGAAATTATTCAACAGATCAGTACTGGTTATTGTCAATTCTACGCGCTCATCTTTTGAACAACAAGCTTATGAAAGCGGGGCTGTTGATTTTTTAGCAAAGCCCTTGAATTCATCGAAAATTGATGTTGTTGTTCGTAAACTATTAAAATCAAATTCTGAAATAGCGATTGCCAGCTAATTCAAATTTTAATTCAAAATATGATACAATTTTGGCTATTTAGAAACTAATTTATCTATTCCTTCCACCGGCATTTTAATATAACTTCTAGATTTTCTTTTTTCCATTCCAGCAAGTTGAGCTGCTCCAAAAGTTGCCGTATCCCCTTCATATAGTACCCGCCATATTTTACCTGTTTTAGATTCAGAAATATATAACGAACCATCTGGACCTTCTGATAATCCCATAGGGCGATATTTTGCATCGGTCATTTTGGTGATTATATCGACACCAGTAAAACCATCGGCAAATACCTCCCATTTGCCAGTAGGTTTTCCATTTTCGAAAGGAATGAAACCAATTATATATCCCGCTTGCGGATACGGTGTTCGATTGGTAGAACCATGAAATGCAACAAAGGCTCCTTTTTTGTAACGCTCAGGAAACTGATCGCCTTTGTAAAAGAGCATATCGTTGGGCGCCCAATGCGCTGGTAATCCCATCAATGGATTTGCATATTTGTTACTTTCTTTTTTGCCATCACCTCCATATTCTGGGGCAAGCATGCGTTTATGCTTGAAGTGATCCCAATAGGTATAGGGCCATCCGAAGTCATCACCTTTTTTAATTTTCATAAACTCTTCAGCAGGTAAAACAGCTTCTTCCCATTCACTAAAATATTGCGGGGCGTGGTTGTGTAGGTAATCTCGCCCATGATTAAGGGCGTATAGACTGTTATCATCTTGATTCCATGATAATCCTACAATACTTCTTAAGCCGGTAGCAAAGCGTTCGCCATCGGCTTGTGTTTGATTTAGTTTGGTTTCATCAAATTTCCAAATACCACCTAGAATATCTAATTGCGAACATGGGTTCTCTCCTTTAACAATGGCGTTGGGGTCGTTGCCGGTTGCTTTTTGATCTTCACAAGCATTCGTTGGAGCGCTAAAAGTTACATACATACCACCTTCATTATCAAAAGCTAGTGATTTTGCATTGTGCCAACGTATTGGAAACTGATCAATGACGAGCAGTTCAGGTTTACCTTCTGGAATCAATTTCGAAGGCGATAATTTTTGACGATATACTTTTAATTCAGAACTGAAATAAAGATAACCTTTGTGTATTCGCATTTCGGTTGCAAAAGTACCGTCGTTAGGGTAATCACCAAATACTTCTTTGATATCCGCCTTGCCATCATTGTTGGTATCACGAAGTGCCATATTACCGAGGGTACCTTTATCGGTTCGTAATTTTACATAAATATCACCATTGGTATTAACGGCAATATGTCGAGAAGGGCCTATGTTTTCTGCTACTACAAGGGCACCAAAGCCATCTGGCAGAATGAGACCGCCGTTATCTGTATCTGGTTTTAAAATCACTTCAGAAATAGGGTCGTTGTGACTAGAAGTAGTAGGTAGGGTAGTTTCGTTAGGCTTAGCTTTTGGCTCATTTTTGCAACTAATGATGAACAAAAAAAGCAGGAATAGATATTTGTATTTATCTAGCATTAAACTAAGGTATCAAATTCAATCAAAATTATTTTGGTTTTAAGTCATTTTCATAAAACTGCCATCGAATATTTTGATCTTGCCGTGGAATGCCATTATGCATGTAAACTTTGGAAAAAGCACAAAAAAAACCACGCGTAAGAGCGTGGTTCGTTTCAAAACATCAATCAACCAATCTAACTTACTTTTTACTCTTTTTGTTTGAAGCTTTTCTATTTCTATCGCCTCTGCTTTTGCGATGTTTGCCGCTACGATGTTGCATTTTCTCCCATTTGGCAAATTGTTCATCAGATAAAATGTTCTTTAATTTAGCTTTTTGAGCAATTTGATGATCAAGACGTTCATTTGCCACGGCATATCGTTCTTCTGAGCTAGGTTTTTTACTATCATCGCTTTCCTTTTTTGCTTTGCGGTCCTCCATTTTACTTTGACGCATTTTTGCATTATCAAGAAGTAAGGCCTTCATTTGAACTTGTTGCGAATCTGATAAATCAAGAGCTAATGTTGCTTTTTTGGTTTGTAAAGACGCTGTTTGTTCAGGCGTAAAAGATTTCATTCGTTCGCGATTTCCTCGTTCGCCTTTTTGAGCTATGGCGGTAACACCTGCAAAAATCATCAATACGATTACTATTTTTTTCATAATTATTTCAGTTTAATTTTGTTTTCAAGGTCCTGTCTGCAGTTAGGATTGAAAACCTGTTCCTATTTGTAGCTTTGACTATTTATAAACAGATTGGTTTAATAGCTATGATTAAATTATGGTTTTTTTAACACCTTAGTCAAGAACGAAAACAAAAAGTGCGCAGTGAAAACTGCGCACTTTTAGTCGACAATCGAGGTTAGAATGCTTTGAGGTTTGCCTCTAAATTTTAATTTGGTGTTCATGCGAATGCCGCCTGGGCACGCCAAGAGGTCGTTTACGAAATACGTTCTTTTGAATCGGTTTTTGCCTGCTAATTTCGAATTATTTTATGCGTTTGTAAGGAGTTATCAGTACCTACCGTTAAAAGATAAACACCTTTAGCCAATCCACTCATTTTGATTTTAACTTCATTATTTTCTACGGTATATAGTTTTGATGAAACTTTAGTTCCTCTCATTGAAAAAAGTGATACTTGAATCTCAGTTTCAAGACCCCCCTGTAGTTGTATGGTCAGTTCTTCCCCTTCCACAGGATTAGGATAGATGTATACCTCTGGGTTTAAAAGAATGAGTTCTTCATATGGGGTATCGCAGTCGTTATCAGAAGTGATTACGAGTGTATTTCTTGATTTATTCAAGTTTAAAACAACTTCATTTTCTGTCAATTCTTGCGTTTCATCGTTAAGTGTTATTGTATATGTGTTAGCCCCTGAAAGAGATAAATTAACTTCGTTGGTAGCGAAATCAACTTCTGAAACAACTGCAAATTCTTCAAATTGAGTAATAGTGACGTCATAACACGCCTCATAGTCAGTTTCTCCGTCTACGGTAAAGCATACAGAATAATCGCCAGCATCAAGATCTTCAAAACTAACTGAAGAGCTAAAGTTTTTTGAGACTCCTATTGTACCAGATGATAATGTTGCCTGATAGGTAAGGTTTTCTACCACATTAATTTGAATGCTTCCTTTTGCAGACTCACAAGATCTACTATTGGTGATCAAGTAGTTCGAATCGGGAAGCGAAAATTGGTTATCGCAAACGTCACCAACACCATTATTATTTGCATCAGCTTGATCTGTATTGGCTACCAACGGGCAGTTATCGACAATATCAAGAATAGTATCATCATCATCATCAGTATCACAAGCATCACCTATACCGTCATTATCGGTATCAGTTTGGTCGGCATTGGCTGTTGTGGGGCAATTATCTTGCTCATTGGTAATGCCATCTCCGTCAAGGTCATCCGCAGAACTATCGCAAACATCTCCTGTTCCATCTTTGTCAAAATCTGCCTGGTCAGGGTTAGCGATTAACGGACAGTTGTCATCTTCATCTAAAATACCATCATCATCATCATCTCTATCACAAACATCGCCTATGCCATCATTGTCGGTATCTATCTGATCTACATTATGAATAGTTGGACAGTTATCTGCGCTATCGATAATACCATCATTGTCATTGTCGTTATCGCAAACATCACCAATGCCATCGTCATCAGCATCTTCTTGATTCGCATTTGCTATGTTTCGGCAATTATCATCATCATTCATTATACCATCACCATCGTCATCATTTGGATCTTCGCAAACATCACCAATACCATCATTATCAGCATCGGCTTGATCTGGGTTACTCGTTAAAGGGCAATTATCATCTACATCTAAAATACCATCATTGTCATCATCCTCATCGCAGACGTCGCCCATACCATCATTATCAGCATCAGCTTGATCTGGGTTGCTCGTTAGAGGGCAATTATCATCAAGATCTAAAATACCATCATCATCATCATCATCATCATCAGCGGGAGTGCCTTCAATTACTAAATCATCAATCACCACACCTTCTTGGGTTACAAACTCATCAGAATGAAAAACAAAACGGAACATAATATCGGTTGCACCTGTCAAGTCAGTTTCATTTGCCGCATTGGCGCTAAAGTCATAGCTATAGGCATTGAATTGGGCATTGGTGCCTGTCCATTGTCCGCCAGGGCAATTTTGGCAATCCGTTGGGTTAGCACTTCTATCACTATTGTACCAGTTAGGCGAACTGTTGGCAGAACCTAAAAGATTCCATGATTCGCCTGTATTTAATGAATATTCTACATAAAGAACGTCGTAGTTAATTTCGATATCATAAGCCATATTAAACTTTAGTACTGGTGAAGAAATATTTGAAAAATCGTAACAATTGGTAACCAGATAGCTTAAGTTAGCATCGGAGTATGCGCCACTCAATGTGGTGGCATAGGCATTAGAACCTGTTGCAGCAGCAGCCAAAGTAGTTCCACTAGGTGAACCTCGCTCCCAAATAGATGCGTCTCCTGCAGAACCATATGATACCAAGGCCTCGTCTGCAGTTTCAAACGAGTTTATCTGAGCTGCAACCCCAGAAACATTGGCAAAAAAGCTTTGTGCAATTGTATTGTTGTTTGATACATCATCATTGGGTATTTGCGCAATGATCTCGATAGTTGTTTCTCCAGAATCATTTAAAGCAATTGCATCCAAAATAACAGTAAGGGTCTCTTGAGGGGCAATATTATTGGAAAAAGACTGTGTTTCTTGAGTTCCACCATTTATGCTGTAAATGATGTCAAAAGCTTCAATAGTATTTGTACCATCATTTATTAATTGAATAGATGGTGCTATACTACCGCAAACCAGACTTCCTGTTTCAGGAGTTATGGCGATTAAGCGAATATCATCAGCAGGTGTTTGAACCGTATATTGACCTTCAATACTATATTGCCCGAGAGATGCATAATTTGAATAACCGTTGTCGACGGTGCCTTCTCCAGTTCCTTGAATTTCTAAGAAATAAAGTCCATCAGATAAGTTAGCAGTAATTGCAGCATTTAACCCTGTAGGATTACTGCTGGCTACTTCAACATTATTAGCATCTAAAAGGCGCAATTGAATATCAAGGTTGGGATGTACATCATGCGGTTCAAGCGAAAAATTTGCTGAACCTGCCTCTGCAAGAAAAGAAAACATATCAACATCGTTTCTTTCTCGAATAATGCCGAAATTTTCAGAAGCACTTACATTACCTGCTGCGTCTGCGACTAAAGCAGTTGCTGTATTTGCTTCACTACCATGATCATCAAGTACAAAACCAAAATTGTTCTGAGAATTAGCAATAATTTGAATGTCATTTTGGGTGTTCGTGGCATTGTTATACTCCCCAATACTCCATTGACCAATTGATTTTTGTAAGCTGAAACCCATTATCGGAGCCCAATTACCGTGGCCTTCATAATATTCAGTAGATCCTTGGCCATCATGATCAAGACCCATAGTATGACCTACTTCATGAGAACCGGTGTCTCCTGCATGTTTACCATTACCTAGGTTATAAACCCAGCAAGGGTCATCAGTATTCCAAGAGAAGGAATTCAAATATGCCACCCCGCCAGAACCTGGTTGTGCATCATCAGTAGGTGTGAAAATACACATCATTCTACGGTTTTTTGGCGTTGCTTCAAAAACTGAGCGATCGGTAACGATATTGATATCAAACGGACTAAAATCTTCCGCCATTATTTCCCATGTTGTAATGATCTCTTGATCAGAAAGACCAGCCGGTTGAGCGTCAATGGTATCACCATTATTCCAATTGGTACCTGTAACAACTTCGCCATCAAAATCTAAATATATAACGGCCGTTGCACTTGGTCTACTTTGTAAAGTTAGCGGAGGAAGTTTACTATTCGTTGCACTACTTTTCTTTGAATTAGAAGATTTAGTTACTTTTTCATAAGCAATACAAAGTATAGCATTGATATCAGTTTCTTCAACATACACTTTATTGTTTGCTTTCGTATAGATTTTATACGCTCGATTTTCAGCTCTTTCAATGATATGACCTTCTATCATGCCATTTGTATAGTTTAGACTAAAAGAAGAGCTTGCTTTTTGATCTACTGAACCAATTAGCGAAATTGTTTTTTGCATTTGATTTTTTACGTTCAAATAAAGTTCAAACGTTTTTGAACTGGAAAGTTTAATTCGCATTGGCGCTTCAACTTTACCGGTTTTATTGGCTTTTGAAAAGCCTTCTATAAAGGTGGTGGGGCTATCTGAAACCAAAATCGGATCATTGCCAAGTTGTTGTGCTTTAAGGACTGTTAGGCAGCATAAAAATAGAATGCAAACAAATAGTTGCTTGGTAGAATAAATCATAGCAGTAGTAGGTTATGATGGGAAAACGTCATAAGCCTGACTTTTATTAGTTTTTTACCGTTTTTTAGACGAACGGTAAAAAGAAAAAAGGGATTGAATTACTTCAAGCCCTTTTTTAAGGGGGTAAGTAGGTTGCTCAAATTATATTATTTCAATGCTTCACTATTTGAAACAGTCTCTATATTGTTAGCTAATTCACGCGCTTGCATTTCATTCGTTTGATTGATGTAATAATTAGTAAAAAGAGTTAAAACTAAACTTGCGAGGTAAAGAGCACTTTTTATTTTATAAGTCATAATGATTTGGTTTTTAATTCTGAGGCTAAACTACTTCTAAAAGCAATGCGAAAAAGCCGATTGTTGTGAAAAAGGTGTTTTGTGATGTCAAATTGCGCGATGTTGTTGAATAGCGTTTTACTTCATCGATTGTAGTTGTCCGTTTATCGAGAGGCTATTAAAAATTGCGTTTTCTCGGTTAGATGAAAACTCGGCAAAAACGCTCCTTTTTGAATTCAAAGCGTTAGGTCTTTAATGAAAAGGATAGTTTTATATATTTTTAGGTTCTATGTAAGTTAGCTATGGTAGAAGAGTATCATTTTCAATCTTTGTAATAAACAGCTATTTAATGTGGGGTTCTTTATATTGTACTGTGGAATGATACATCAAACCTTATTTTCGCAAAAAATTACAAATACTGTCTAAAAATTTGAAGAAAATCTGAAAGCCAAGAGGTAAAAATGTATATAAAAAGTAGTTTAATTTGTTACTAGCACAAAGGTTTGGGCATTTTAAGAAAGTTGCCAAATTTTTAAAGAGAAATTTGTCATGAAAATTCAATACAACGAAAGGGAGAATTTAATAGAAATTAAAGACGATTCAGCTTGGAATTGAATACTGGAAAATTGCGCGATATACTAAAATTAAATAGGCATTCTGATATAGGAATTGAAACTATCTGATATAAAAAAGGTCAAATATTTATAGTTTATATTTATTTTTTGATTGACATTAAAAGATACTAGTATGAAATTAAACCTAATTGCTTGTGACGCTCAAAGACCCGATAAAAGAGCTATTGCTCAATGTATTGATGAGATTGCTTCTAACATTGGTGCATCTTTGGCGAAAGAGTTCACAGAGATTCTTTTAGAAGGAGATGCGCTAACTATTGAGGTTGAAGATAAAAACTCGGGTTCTGCTTTAAGAGCTTTGCGAAAGTTAGGTATTGACTACGAAATTGTAGAATGATTCAAAACAGATATAGCGATAACCAAATCATTAAAAGTTCATAAAAATATATCTTTTTAAAAAGTTCAGGTACGAGAAAAGGATGTGTTCTTTCAAAAGAACCTAAGAAATTTAAGATAAGAATACGAAATACACTTCATTCCTATTTTTGGAAGTTATTTATAAGCTAATATTTAGTATATTGTCTGATAATTTTAACTAAATGTTCCCTGCACTAATGATAATTCAGCGAGCCGTCTTGGTGCGCATGAAAGAACCTGTTTCCGTGCTATCTTTTGTGATAGACATGGGGCCATTATTATTGTTGTCATTGCTTTTTTCTGCGATTTTGTTTTATTCTTGGTATTTCGGGGTAGAACTTTCCGGGCAGCGAAAGAAGCAACGACTATGGTTGTCAGAAAACAAAGGTTTAATACAGCAATATAAGTTTTTGAATTACTTGCTTGATAGTTTCGGGCAACATATAGCGAGTTGCAAAAATTGTAAAAATGACAAAATGCAACTGTGGGATTATAAACAAGATGAATTATTGGTTGTGCGATGTAGGTCTTGTAAAATGAATTATACCTTTACAAAAGATCAAAATGATTTGATTCAACTTATGCTCTCTCAAATAGAAGGGGTGGTTAAGCTTGTAAATACTGTTTTTAGCTATCGGTATCAAGTTCTTGGAAAACTTTTGATTCGTAATCTTGCGATAGATCTCAAAAATAGAAAACGTGATTTTAGCCCCTTAGCAGTTTTACATTTTACCGCTAGCAAAAAGAAGCAAACCTCTAAATCAGTAAAGGACATTTTTTTAAATGAATGGGAAGTTGTTTTTCCAGATAAAACCGAACGGCTTGCTTCTTAAAGTATTCATGTTATTACTATAAACCTTCAAAACTTTGTTGCGCTCTAAAATGTTGTTGAAAACTATAAGCCTCATTATTTTTAAGAGTTAATTTAGTTTAGAGAAAAAGTAGATTTACAAGGATGAAAAATTATCATTACCTCATTGCATGCTTATTACTCTTCGTTGCATGTCAAAATGATTCCCTAACAAAGAATATTGAAATTAATGAGCGTATGTTGCTACGAAATTTAAATGTATTATCTCAAGATTCTATGGAGGGAAGATTCTTCGGAACTATTGGAAATAAAAAAGCTCAAAAATTCATTTCAAAACAATTTGATTCTCTAGAAATCGAACCAGGTTTTATTTCTGGTAATATTCAAAATTTTCCATTCACTTTTAAAAAAAAATTTAGACAACAATTATATCCGATTTCAAATGCAAAAGAAGATTTCAGTAATGTGCCAGATACTACTATTACGGGAGGAAATGTTGTAGCAATGCTAAAAGGTGATATCGAAAAAGCCATTGTGATAACAGGTCATTTAGATCATTTAGGAATTCGTGATGATAAGGTTTTTAACGGTGCCGACGATAACGCTTCTGGTGCCGCCGCCTTGTTAACAATAGCGACGTATTTTAAAGAAAAACCAACAAAGCATACCTTGATTTTTGCTGCGGTAGATGCAGAAGAAATCGGATCTTTAGGATGTGAGTACTTACTAAATAATTTTCTGTTTGATATAAAAAATATTGCCCTAAATATAAATATGGATATGATAGCTCATAACGACGCAATGCAACTTTATGCCTCGGGTTTATATCATTATCCTAAATTAAAACAAGCTTTAGATAATCTGAACCCTTCCAAAATAGAGCTTCTTTACGGACATGACAATCCGAATAACAAGGATATCCAAGATTGGACATTTGCCTCAGATCATAGAGAATTTCATAAAAAGAAAATTCCTTTTATCTACTTTGGTGTTGAAGATCACAAAGATTATCATAAATCAACCGATACCTTTAGCAATATCAATAGTGCTTTTTATATTGAAGCTGTTAAAATGATTATCGAGGCGATTGAAAAATATGATTCGTTTCTTGTTAATGAATCTTGACAAGAGTCATGAATTTTGAACATGTATAATTTTTTTTAAAGTATTTGTAATGTTCTTAAAATGAAACTTTTTTGAGCGAGCATCACAATGGCTTCTTATTTTTTTACTTATAACTGTAACATTTTCCTTTTTTAGAAGTCTTTTAAGTATAGAATTTCATTTTTTCTCACATCAATCGAAATTCGAATTAGCTATGATAAAGCTGTTTGCAAATGCGAATGGCTTTATTTTTTGTAATTTTTTAAATGCCTTATCCTATTGAATACTCAAAATAATCGATAAACGGTTGATTTTGAATAGCTTTGATGCAAACAAACAAAATAATTCTTTAATTTTTTCTCATAAAAATTGGTTAGTTCTATTACCAAGGTGATAATATTTCAAAGGGCTGTATATGAAGTTCTCAATATTTGAAAGGGCTAATTGAGAATCTGATATTTTAGCGATTTTTAAGAACATCGATGAACTACATAGGCTACAATATTAGCAGCTAACTGCGTTATACTATCTCATAAACTAACCTATGAAAATTATGAGCAACAAAAATATTAAATTGAGTATCGCAATGGGTTTCGCTTTGGTAAACGGAGTTTTTGCAAGCACCCCAAATAAAGATGTTGAAGTTTTTGATATTAATAGTATCGAGTATATAGAAGAAGAAATTGAGATCGATTTGGGTTTTGATGTAGCAGATTATTTGCCAGAAGGTTTTGACCCGTATAAGATGTATGTAGACCTGAATGCTATTGAATTTATTGAGGAAGATATTAAAATCGATGACCTATCAAGGCATTTGCCTTCAGGTTTTGACGCTTACGCGTATCCGCAAGATGTAAAAAGTATCAACTATATTGATGAAAATGATGCTTTTGAACTAAATTTCAATCCTAAAAAACATCTACCAGAGGGATTTAATCCGTATATAAAATAAAATTCCTCCGATTAGGATTAGCTCCTATAAAAAACCTCCATTTTTAGTGGAGGTTTTTGCTTTTGAACCCTAGAAAAGCAGCGGAATAACAAATTGAAATAGTACAACCAAAAGTGCTACCGCGATAAGATTGAGTATAATTCCCACCCGTGCCATTTCATGAACTTTGATATAACCACTCGCAAAGACAATCGCATTTGGTGGAGTAGCCATAGGAAGCATAAAAGCACAACTACTAGCCATTGTAACAGGTATTAATAAATAGAGTATTGGAATTTCCAGTCCGATAGCTATCCCAGCAACAACGGGGGCTAATACCGCAACCAAAGCTACGTTGCTCATTAATTCTGTCATAAATAGCATTAAAACAATAAGTAATGAAGCGGTTAAAAGAATACTAATATCACTTGCAGCAATTGCATTGGCAACAACATCTACAATACCGCTTACTGACATGCCTTTGGCAAGTGCTAGTCCACCGCCAAATAGAATTAAGATACCCCAGGCTAGCTTAGAAGTGTCTTTCCAATGAATTATAAAGTCCCCTTTTTTTAGATTATAAGGAATTGCAAACAGCGATACCGCTGCCATGATACTGATAATAGTATCTGAAAGCCCTAGATCAGGAAATATTTTATTGATAAGTGTTCTAAAAATCCATAGAAAAACGGTAACACCAAAGATTACTAAAACCATCTTTTCTTTTCCGCTCATGGGTCCTAGCTTTTCTAATTCAGAATTGATTACATCTTTACTCGCAGCAAATTTGAGCTGCTTGTTCGGGAACATCTTCAGCAATACAAAATAGCTGATCGCTATCATTAGGGTTGAAAATGGCACACCAATCACCATCCATTTTAAAAAGGAAATCTGAATATTATACTCATTTTCCAATAAACCAATCATTACGGAGTTTGGAGGTGTCCCGATTACGGTTGCGATACCTCCGGCGTTAGCGGAAAAAGCAATACCCAACATAACACTTAAGGCAAAATTTTGATCACTTTTGGTAAAGCCGTCTGCATCATTAATCAATAATCCAATTACAGACATAGCAATAGGCAGCATCACTACCGTACTCGCGGTATTACTAATCCACATACTTAATACAGCGGTAGCAATCATAAACCCTAAGACGACCTTGTTAGGCGTGGTGCCCGTAATTTTGATGATACTGAGGGCAATGCGTTTATGAAGATTTACTTTCTCAAGCGCCAATGCCATTATAAATCCACCGAAAAATAAAAAGACAATGGAGCTTCCATAATTCGCACCTACATCGTTTATGGGCATAATTTTTAGCAGCGGAAAAAGAATCAAGGGGAGTAGTGCAGTCACCGATATTGAAACAGCTTCTGTAATCCACCAAATGACCATCCAAACTGCGGTAGCTATTACCATATCGCCTTGTTCAGAAACAAGATCAAAAGGTAAGTTTAAAATAATAAGAAATAAGATGGGCCCAATGAAAAGGCCTAGTTTACTACTAATATGCATATTGTTTGCTTGGAGGTTCTAAGCTATGTTTTTTCGGGGGAATAACAAATTAATAAACAATAGAATCAGTAGCGATTTGCGGAAGTGTATAATTGCCATAATCGATAGTGATTTTGTTATCGTTTAAAGTCTTCGGACCAGACGCATCCATTTTGGTTTGGAAAACATACACCTTTTGTAAGCTCGCAAAGTCAGAAAGCTTTTGCAGTTGCGGTGCTCCAAAATTTGTACTGGTTACATTGAGGCTTTTTAAATGTGCTAAGGAGGATAAAAGTTCAATATTTTCTCCGGATATAGAAGTATTGTCCAATTTCAAAATTGTCAAATTCGGAAGCTGTGCCAACTTTTTAAAAATTGCATCCGTAATTTTTGTGCCTCCTAAATCAAGTTTAGCTATTTGCATTTTAATAGGAAGCAAAGTTTCAAAGTCAGTATCTGAAAAGTCATTTTTGTTAATACACGAGACACTCAGAAAGTTTGAAGATTTACTGATGCGATCGACATGAACACCTGTCTTTTCGATGCTAAGTATACTGTCTTGAGCTGCTTCTTCTATCGTAATATCAGGATGGCCGTTATCTTGTTTTTTAGGAAAGAATGACTGAAGCAAATCTTTCGCAAGACCAATTTCTTTGATGTTTCCTTTAAATGGATGCCCAGCATCAATCCATGCGCCAACTAATTTTATCTCTTCTTTTGAGGGTTGTGTTTTGCCTTCAGGCGGCATGTGATCGTCATTGTCCATCGGCAATATCATACGCGCAAAGAGATCACTTTCTTTTGCATTCTTAGCAAGAAGTACTTCGCCGTTTTCTCCACCTTTTAAAATACCTTCTTCAGAATGCAATAGCAATTCACCCTTCGTTTTCTTCGGATTATGACAACTCACACAGTTGTTATTCAAAATGGGCTTGATCACATCTTCATATAGCAATGCTTCTTCCCAATTATCATCAGTAAGGGCAATTTCTTTTGCTTCAAAAGTTTCTATACCCATGGCTGATTTGACTGAATTAGGCAATGGTTCAACCAAGTAATTTTCTCCATGTGTAATAGTGCCACCTTGATGACCTGTAAAAGAAATTAAAATTAAAAAGAGAATGGGTAGCAGCACAGCCGGAGTTTTGGCAAGAAAGTCTACAGCCTTCATCCCCTTTAATTTCGCATAAATCAGAAATGAAAAAAGGGCGGTAGCAATACCAGACCACAAATGCCATTTTACCGTATCAAATGCATAACCCTCACCTAAATATTGCATATAGCCAGTAATACAGGCTAATACTGCACTAATTCCACCCCATAAGAAAATCAAAGGAATCACTTTTTGATACTCTAATCTTTTATGATCGTACCATTTCAACAACAATCCTAAAAGAATAAATCCAATAGGCAAGTGCACGATGAGGGGATGTAGTCTTCCCAAAAGTTGTTTCAGAACATCCATGTTATTTAATTTCTAAACGTTCTTTAAGTGCCTTCATCATATAGAGATTGGCTTTCCATTGGTCTGCCACAGGTACTCTGGTATAGGGTAAAGTGGGCATGTAATCTGCAGGTCCAAATTCTGCTGTGATGGTAAAGGATTTATTTGTTTTCCATTTTTGACGAATGACTTTTTCCCATAGGTCTAAATGTCGGTCTACAGCTTTTTTCCATTCAGGCGCTTTTGGGTCATTGACTTGTGGGCCTTCAGCATGGCCAACGCGTGCATGTATATGAAACGATTTATCTAAAACTTCTTCTAAGGCTTTGTCTTGGTTTTTTAATAGCGATTCATGAACAACCATCCAATGACTGATATCTAAGGTCATTTTTAATTCAGGAATGGCCTGAATATATTTTTTGGTGTCGGGAAGGTTATAACTAAAACGCCCGCGGTGTGTCTCATGGTAAATAGGAATATTGTTTTCTTTAGCTATTTTGTTCGCAGCATCAATGAATGCCTTATTCTGCTCAAAGGAGTAAAAATCGTTTCCCGTATGACAATTAATATAAGCAGGCTGCCAAGCGATTAAGGTTTTAAAATGTGCCGAATATGCTTGTAGACTTTCTTGAAAAGGGAGTGTTTTATTCGTGCCATTTAAAAAACCAACTTTCAAATCATATTTTTCAAGGGCGGCTTTTAATTCTTGTTGACTTTTTTCATCTGAAGGAAACCAAGTTTCTAAACCATCATAACCTGCCGCTTTCGTTTTTTCGCAAAAGGCATCCCAAGAGATTTGTCGACCCCAATCAGTATTGTAAAATTCTAGTTTTTTTTCTTGGGAATAATTGAATGTAGTAAAAATGCAAAGTATTGTGAATAATAGAATCTTCATTTTTTGGTATGGTTTGTTCTTTTCTAAAGGGAGGTGCTTTTTTTAAGCTAAAATTTCTTTAATTACTTCGCCTTCAACATCGGTTAATCTAAAATTTCGCCCTTGAAACTCATAGGTAAAAGCCTCGTGATCAAAACCTAGTAAATACAAAATAGTGGCATGAACATCATGTACCGATACACGACCTTCGACACCTGAAAATCCAATGTCATCAGTTTGTCCGTGAGCGGCACCTTTTTTGATGCCACCACCAGCCATCCACATGGTAAAAGCATCACCATGATGGTCTCTACCTTTGTATTCCATTTTTTTGTTTCCTCTATTTTCTTGCATTGGGGTTCTTCCGAATTCGCCGCCCCAAACGATGAGCGTGTCATCTAAAAGGCCTCGTTGTTTTAAATCTAAAATCAAGGCGGTAATAGGGCGATCAATTTCACCGCATTTATTCCGAAGGCCCAAATCAACAGAACCTTCACGAATATTCCCATGGGTGTCCCATCCCCAATCAAAGAGCTGTACAAATCGCACACCATCTTCAACTAATTTACGGGCTAACAAGCAATTATTTGCGAATGATTCTTTGCCAGATTCTACACCGTACATTTCTTTAATATGTTCGGGTTCGTTATTTATATTCATAACCTCAGGTACGGCAATTTGCATTCGATATGCCATTTCATATTGGTTGATACGCGCTAAAATTTCAGGGTCGGCATATTTGGCATATTCTTCCTTATTGATTTTATTGATAGCATCTATCGTACTTTTCTTAAGATCTCGCGTGATGCCATCAGGGTCTTCGATGTACAAGACGGGATCTCCTTTCGAGCGGCATTGCACGCCTTGATAAACAGAGGGTAAAAATCCGCTTCCCCAAACGCTTTTACCAGCATCAGGTGAATTTCCACCAGAGTTTAGTACAACAAAGCCAGGCAAGTTTTGATTTTCAGACCCGAGACCGTAGGTAGCCCATGCTCCTATACTAGGTCTTCCCAACCGTGCACTACCGGTATGCATGAATAATTGTGCCGGACCATGGTTAAATTGATCGGTATGAACTGCTTTTAAAAAGGCAACATCATCTACAACTTTTTTAAAGTGAGGCATAAAATTGGATACCCATTGCCCTGATTCACCTTCTTGTTTGAACTCTGCTTGAGGCCCTAATAGTTTAGGGGTACCCTTAATAAAAGCGAATTTTTTTCCATTTAATAAGGATTGCGGACAGTCTTGTCCATCCAATTTGTGTAAGGTTGGTTTATAATCAAACATTTCGAGCTGTGAAGGAGCTCCGGCCATGTGCAAATAGATCACCGATTTTACTTTGGGCCCAAACGGAGGAGCTATTGTCGCCAAAGGATTCAAATCTCTATCGGAGAACGATATGGTCGATTTTTTCGATGGTTTTGTTAGCGGATCACAACCCATGAAAATGGAACTCAGAGCAAGACCGCCCATTCCTTGCGCGCAACTTTTAATAAAATGCCTTCTGGTTTTTACCTGAGCTTCACGAGCTAATTTTTCTTGAATAAGTCTTTCGATTTGATCTTTCATCAGGCTTTAGTTAAAAATTCATCTAAATTCAGTATCGCATTTGCAACGATGGTTAGGGCACCCAATTCTGGTGTCGGTTTCTCTTCAAAATGAAGAAAAAGTTTGGGCGCTTTATCATTTTCGGTAAATTCAGAAAGCGAGACTTCATATAATTCTTTTAAGGCATTCAAGCGCGAAGGTGTTATTTTTTTGAAGGTTGCTCTTTCATAACTATTAGTAATACTTTGATCAATTTGATCAGCAATTTGGGTGGACTTTGCTAATTGATAGGAAGCTTCTAAATACACCGGATCATTCAGCGTAATCAAGGCTTGCAATGGAGTATTGGTAACCGTTCTTCGAATCATACAAACCTCTCGACTACCGCCATCAAAGGTCAAAAATGAAGGATATGGACTTGTACGTTTTAAATAGGTATAAACACCTCTTCGATAACGATCTTCGCCTTTACTTTCTTGCCATTGGGCATCGTTATATACGGTTTGCCATACACCATCTGGTTGGGGTGGCATTACGCTTGGGCCATACATTTTAGCGCTTAATAAACCTGAAACCGCCAAAGCTTGATCACGAATTTGTTCTGCACCCAAACGTACTCTCGGTCCACGAGCGTACAATTCGTTATGAGGGTCGATTTGGTACATTTCAGGAGTGCTTTCTGAGCTTTGCCGATAGGTGCCAGATAAAACGATTTCCTTTATTAGCGCTTTCATACTCCATTCATGGGTATTCATAAATCGGAGTGCCAGCCAATCTAATAGCGCAGGATGTGTGGGCGATGCTGATTGTGAACCAATGTCTTCAATAGTAGATACCAGACCACGACCATACATTTGATGCCATACGCGGTTAACTAAAGTACGCGCTGTGAGCGGATTCTTTTTGTTTACGATCCATTTCGAAAGTCCCATTCTATCTTTCGACCAATCAGGATTCCATTTATTTAGAATTTCAGGAGTGTCAGGTTGTACCGTATCTGTTTTTGATAACCAGCTACCACGATCAAAAAGTTGTGTGGTACGTTTCATATACTCTGGATTCTCAGCCATAATGGGCACCGTTTCAGTCTTCGCATTGAGAGCCGTTAAGAAATTGGTATTTACTACTTTCCAGCCTATTTGCTCTTTCCCAGGTATATCAGGAATAAAACCAATCCAATAGAGATTAAGAATATTAACCTCCTTCGCAATCGCATTATTTTGGGTTTCGATATAGATATTCGTTTGTTTATCTATTTGGGTAATAGGAAATTGTGACGTCGTATTTTCTTTGGTTTTATTGATAGTGAATTCCCCCAAAAGAGCACCTTGTGCATTATTCTCTCGAATAGTCATTTTAGTATTGTTGTAATGCGACCTATAATTGAGGTATACGTGACTGGCATTATTGGTATATGCGTTTTCTATAATCAAGTTTCCATCATCCCAAAAGACTACCGAGGCATGATCATCGTAAACACTATTATTGAAATTTGTAAAAAAGTGTGATTTATAGACGGGCTCTGTAAATTGTAAAAAGTCTTTGTAGGATTTTGTTGTCTTTTTATCTCCGTGTTTTGAAACCCAATTAATGACCTTATCAACTTGTTTTTGTTGATTTGGAGTATAGAATTTTAATACCGGAGATTCGCTTGGGGTATCTTCATCTCGTGAATTATTAAAAAACGCCATTAACTCATAATATTCTTCATGTTTGAACGGGTCGTAGGGGTGACTATGACATTGTACGCAACCAATGGTTGTACTTTGCCAAACTTCAAAAGTAGTATTGAGCCGGTCAATAACTGTAGCCACTCGATATTCTTCATCATCAGTACCACCTTCATCGTTGTTCATTGTATTTCTATGAAAAGCAGTCGCTATAAGCTGGTCTGTTGAAGGTTCTGGTAATAAATCACCTGCTAGTTGTTCTATTGTGAATTGATCATAAGGCATATCTGTATTAAAGGCATCAATAACCCAATCGCGGTATTTCCAGATAGACCTACCCATATCTTTTTCGTAACCTTTTGAATCTGCATATCTAGCAAAATCAAGCCACCAGGTGGTCCATTTTTCGCCATAAGTTTTTTGGGCTAATAGGGTATCAACTATGGCTTCATATGAAAGCTCATTAGATTCATATTGTTTTAAAAGATCAAGGCTAGGGGGCAAGCCAGTTAGGTCTAATGCCACTCTTCGAATGATATCATTTTTTTTAGCAGCATCGTTTGGTTGCATTTGTTTTTCCTCGAGTTGCGCCAAAACAAAATTATCGATGTCATTTTTTATGAAGTTAGCGGAGCTACTAGATGAAAAACTAGCTTCGGTAGTAAACGAGGGGACGGCCACTTTTTCTGGCAAGGAATAGGCCCAATGTTCACCCCATTTGGCTCCTTGGTCAACCCACCGAGTCAAAAGCTCTATTTCTTCATCAGTAAGTTTGGGTTTTTCATAGGGCATTCGCAGTTCAAGGTCGTCTTCGTGTAATCTTTTAATGAACTCACTACCTGAGGCATCACCCCTAATAATGGCAGGTTTGCCAGAATCTGTATTAGCGAAAGCTTCATCTTCAAACAATAAACTAAAACCCGCATTTTTTTTAACACCACCGTGACAAGTAATGCATTTATTATTAAGAATGGGTTTGATTTGCGTGCTGAAATCTACTTTTTCGGATGTATCACAAGATTGGGTAAAAATCGCGCAGATTAAGACCAGTAGAACCAGAATCCACTTGATAAGCATTTCTTTTTTCATAGAATGACCAAATTAGCTAAAGAAACTAACCGTCATAAATATAGGAAATTTTAAGGCGAAATTATTAGTAAAAATATGCAACTAAATATATTCATAGTTGCAAATAAAATAATACAAATAAAGACAACGGGTTTTTTAAGAAACAATCTCGACAAAAAGACCATCATCAGTTTTAGTCACTTTCGTAAGTCTATGTTTTGAAAGTCCTTTTATAGATTTATCCCATTTTTTACCGCTAAGAGCAGCTTGGGTTTTTAGAGCTCCTAATTCCATTGAACCTTCTGGTTTTAGAATGGCAAGAATTACTTTTTCTTCATCCGTCAGTTCAATAGACTTCTTTTCAGGGCGCATCTGTGGAAAGAATAAAACTTCTTGAATCGAAGAATTATTGGTGAGTAACATTACCAATCGGTCAATGCCGATGCCAATACCAGAAGTTGGAGGCATACCATATTCTAAAGCACGAATAAAATCTTGATCGATAAACATCGCTTCATCATCACCTTTTTCAGAAAGACGCAGTTGCTCTTCAAATCGTTCGCGTTGATCAATAGGATCGTTCAACTCAGAATAACAGTTGGCTAATTCTTTACCATTAACCATTAATTCAAAGCGTTCGGTCAATGCTGGGTTGTCACGATGTTGTTTGGTCAACGGACTCATTTCTTTTGGGTAGTCGGTTATAAAAGTCGGTTGCACATAAAAGTGCTCACATTTTTCACCGAATATCTCATCGATTAATTTACCGACTCCCATAGTTTCATCAACTTCTAGACCTAATTTTTTTGCAGTTTCACGCAATTCAACCTCGCCCATTCCCGCTACATCTTCTCCCGTATGAATCTTAATAGCCTCCAAGATAGGAACTCTAGCGTATGGGGCTTTGAATTCAATTTCGTTTTCACCTACAGTTACTTTTGAAGTTCCGTTCGCATCGATGGCTACTTTTTCAAGTAGTTCTTCGGTGGTATCCATCATCCAATTGTAGTCTTTGTAGGCTACATAAAGCTCCATTACCGTGAACTCAGGGTTATGGGTACGATCCATGCCTTCGTTTCTAAAATCCTTAGAGAACTCATAAACGCCATCAAAACCACCAACAATCAATCTTTTCAAATACAATTCATTTGCAATTCGCAAATACAACGGAATGTCTAGTGCATTGTGATGTGTTAGAAAAGGACGTGCAGCAGCACCCCCAGGAATCGGTTGTAAAATGGGAGTTTCTACTTCTAAATACCCCTTGTCATTATAAAATTTTCTGATACTATTGGTAATCTTGGTTCGCTTAATGAACGTATCTTTTACATGCGGGTTTACAATTAAATCAACATATCGTTGGCGGTAACGTAATTCTGGGTCGTTAAACGCATCATACATATTACCATCAGCATCTTGCTTTGGTAAAGGCAAAGGACGTAAAGCTTTACATAGTATAGAATAGTCTTTTACTAAAACCGTTTTTTCGCCTACCTGAGTAGTGAAAAGCTCTCCTTCAACGCCGATAATGTCTCCTAAATCTAAAAGCTTTTTGAAGACTTCGTTATATTTAGAATGGTCATCAGCAGGGCAAATTTCATCTCTATTGAAATACAATTGAATACGGCCTTCACTATCTTGAAGTTCACCAAAAGATGCTTTTCCTTGTATTTTTTTTCGCATCAATCGACCAGAAATCACTACTTTTTTTCCTTCTTCATACTGCTGTTTTATACTTTCTGAAGTAGCATCTACAGGGTATAAAGCCGCGGGATATGGGTCAATACCCATAGCGCGTAATTTGGTTAATTTTTCTCTTCTAATGATTTCTTGTTCCGACAATTGCATTATGCTGTTCTTTAATCTTGCAAAGATAGCGTTTCGGAAGTGGAATTTAAAAGGGAAGTTGTTGTAAAAAAGGTCAGTTGATCGGTGTTCGATGCTTAATAATATTGGTTTACGAATCATCAAGCATCAAACATACCCACTTTTGCTTCTAGTCGAAATGCATCGATTTAGGATAATTGGGAGTATATGCTGTATTCGAGACAATAGCCTTAATGTCTTCTTCTAATGATACAATTGGACTTTCAATGATCCGGTTCGTTTCTTTTCCGTTTTTATAAAAAATAAAAGTAGGTACGCGTTTTATTTGAAGTCCCCATTCTTCGCCATTCGGACTTTTCTTATAGTGTTCTTTTCTTCGATCAAGGCCTACAATTTTTAAATTTTCTATAGGGAAATCAGCAGCTTCTAGAATTTTGATAAAACGAGGCACTTCTCTTTTGCTATCACCACACCAAGTACCCATAAATATCAAAATTTGATGTTTAGCTAAATCGTCTTTCATCGCGGTAACAATTTCATTAGCTACTGTATAGGCTTTTTGATTTGTTGAATACCAACTTTGATATGATTTTGATGATAGTCCGGTTATATCAATTTCACCCACTAAGAATGACTGTCCGTTTTCTTGATTGATTTCTTGATTAATTTCTTGGGCAATTGCTGTGGAGAATAATAGTAAAAAGGAAATTAGGATAAATGATTTCATGAGTTTCAGTTTTGAATTAAAACCGAAAGTTCTTGAAAATGCCGCCTGAAATGGCTTTTTGCAGGATGGATATTGGTACTAGACCCTAGGTGGATTTTATATCAAGCGCAAATACCAACCCAAGTTCAACTGTAAACATGTTGATGCATTAATTTGTTCATTTGGTTGATAAAATTTTAGTTTTTAACCTCTAACCCATCAACTCCTTAATTTCTTCTCGCGAAGAAACATTTAATTTTTTGTTGAGGTTGTTAATGTGCGTTTTTACGGTGCTAAGGCTTATAAATAGGTCAGTAGCAATTTCTTTGTTGGTTTTATCATTCAGTATCTCATTCACAATTTTCTGTTCTTGCACCGTCAGTTTTCCTATAGTAATTTCTTTATGCTGCCGTCGTTGTTTTCTTTGTTTAAAAAGAAAGTATAGGTTAAGTAGCATTGAGCAACCGATGATTACACCCCAAACCCAATTCCAGTTCGTATCATCAGGTTTATTTTGCGATACCATTTGTTGATCAGTAATTATTTCGGTTTGATACAATTTTGTAAATACAGTATTCGGATATTTTGTTTCAAGCCGTTCATGTAGTTCTGAATAATACTCATTTTTAGTTAAGCTCTTTAAGTAATACGGATAGGTTTCATTTCTTTTATCAGACAAGAAGTCATATATATAAAGCTCGGCCAAAGGCTCATCTATCGCTTTACCAAAATCTTGAAACGTTTTGAACCATTTTTTTGAATTCAATTTGCGATTTGCTTCACTTGGAAAATCATAGAAATCAAATGCCATCTGCTCTTTTAAGCCATCTATTTGAAGAAATACATCTGATTTTTGATTCGTAGAAGTAATATCACATAGTATTTCATCTGCAAAGCTCGTCGGAAAAGTGATCGTATCCTTGTTATTGGCAATGAACAAAATACTTTTGCTGTACTCACACTTTCCAAAAAAATGATTAGAATCTAAAGTTTCTATAGCACATTTATCCACATGAATTCTATATATACGATTATCAGGAGACAAATTATTTCCTTGAAATTTGAAATGACCTACAGAGTCTACCGAAGCTTTTTTAATAATCTGTTCAAGATAAGGACGAGAAAGTTTCCTATAGTCTTCTATTATAGAAAGATAAACGGTTTTACCCTTAACATTTTCAGCAATTTGACCCTCAAAGCTATACTGTGAAAAACCTCTTGAAAAAGTGAACAGCAGAAGAATGAAAACGAAATTTCTTATCATGAAAGTATTTGTTGTGGAAGCTTAAAAATAGTAGTTTTTGTAACAATGTGAGTAGATTTACGTCCAATAAGTACACTTGCTTCATAAAAGGGCAGGATCATCAATCAAAAATCAAAAATCAAATGAGTTTTTTACGTGTATTATTGGCTATACTATTCCCCCCGCTAGCGGTCATTGGAAAAGGCTGTGGTTCTTTTCTAATTGTTTTGTTACTTACCCTTTGTGGATGGGTGCCAGGTGTTATTGCAGCGCTGGTTATTTTAAATAACCCTAATTAATTTTATTTAACCTCCTTGTTTATTGAACACAAATGGAATTTGTTTTGAATTATGCGGTAATGTGTTGAACTACGACTAAAAATTATTTTTGTTTAGGGTTTGACTTTCTCCTTTTCGGGGGAACTATGGAGGAGGTCTTACCCTTTACAAATTTGTATCTTTGTCTTCATGAATAAAAAGGTTTTTGTTCAAGATTTGGGTTTAAAAGATTATAAAGAAAGTTGGGATTTTCAAGAACAACTTTTCAAAACTACAGTAGACCTAAAAATAAAGAATAGGAGGGAGGAAACGGAGTTAGAAACCCCCAATCATCTCTTATTTGTAGAACATCCGCATGTATTTACTCTTGGAAAAAGTGGTGACCTTTCAAACCTTCTTGTAAATGAAGAAGAACTCACAGAAAAAGGAGCGAAATTTTATAAAATCAATAGGGGGGGAGATATTACCTATCATGGCCCTGGTCAAGTTGTAGGTTACCCCATTTTAGATCTCGACAACTTTTTTACTGATATTCATAAATACCTTCGGCTTTTAGAAGAAATGGTGATTTTGACGGTAGCAGAATATGGATTGAAAGCTGAGCGATCTAAAGGCGAAACCGGAGTTTGGTTGGATGTAGGCACTCCGTTTGCACGAAAAATTTGTGCTATGGGAGTGCGGGCTTCTCGCTGGGTCACCATGCATGGTTTTGCTTTAAACGTAAATTCAGACTTAGGCTATTTTGATTTAATGATACCTTGCGGAATAAAAGGTAAAGCTGTAACTTCTTTGAATGTAGAATTAGGTAAGGCTGCGCTTGATATTTCAGAAGTTAAACAGAAGTTACTTCATCATTTTGAAGTACTTTTTGAGGCTGAAATAATAAAATAAAAAACCGAGGTATGAGCCTCGGTTTTCTTTTTCTTACTTGTGAATACTTAATACTCAAAGCCAAAATAATCCATGGCTTCTTTATATGACATTTTTTTAATGTTTTTTGTTGTGCTTTTCCCCGACAAGGAACTACTTTCAACGAATATGAATCGAAGTCGTAGGTTACTTTGGGTGAAAGTAGATCTCAAGACAAGCGAGCCAACGCTAATTTGATCTATTTCTAAAATAATATCTCCACCTGAAGAAAGCGGTAAGGTTTCCCAGAAATCATTTCCGCTAACGGTCACATATGCGAATACTACGCCAGAATCGAATATCGATTGAGTCAATTCAGGGAAGTCATAATTGTTGGTACCTGTTGTAATTTCTTGATTTTCGAGCAAAACGGAAACGACATTGGCATTTCCATCGGTACCGTCAGCCCCATCTGTACCATTAGTGCCATCAGTTCCATCAGTCCCATCGGTTCCATTAGCGCCATTTGTGCCAGCAAGCCCAGCTGGTCCTGCGGGACCGGTTTCACCATCTTTTGAGCATGAGCTCATTGAAATGGCCATTGCCATCATTCCGAAAATAAAATACTTCAATACTTTTTTCATAATAAAAGGGTTTTTAGGTTAAATATTTATTTAAAATTGAATACGCATTAAAAATTTGTAAGAGAAAAGACCGTCTTGAAATTGCTAAGGCGGTCTTTATATTATTTTTAAAAAAGATCATTAATGTCCATACCACTTTTCATTAACTGATTATTCGTGTTGTTAATGTCATCATTATTCTTGTTGCTATCTAAGAAAATATCAGGGTCGTAGCTTATAAGTATTGTGTATTCTGGTGGAAATTCTCCCTCTGCTGGTGAAGAAGCATTCCAAGCGCGACTAAAAGAAACTTCTACCGAATCTCCTGAAGCTAAATTGGTAAAACTTTTCTGTGCTACAATTGTACCTTGGTTAACACCAAGTTGACGTTCGTACAAGAAAAGTGTTTGCTGCCCTTGATCAGAAATATAATCGTCGGCGATATTGGTTAGTGTACCTTTTATAGTAGCCATACCACTAAATTGTGATGTTTTGTCAACGCTAAAAGAAATTTCTTCTGCGGCCAAATCAATAGTTGGATTGGCTTCTGTAACGGAGTCTTTATCACAACTAGTGAAGGCTAGCGTTACCGCCAAAAGACTCATTGTTTTCAAATAATTTAAAGTTTTCATAATTTTTGTTTTTAAAATTCATATTGTTTCCTATTTAATGCTGGGTTTTTAAAAAGGTTAACATTAACGCATAAAAAACCGAGGTTTAAGGCCTCGGTTTAAGTTTTACAAAAAATATCAATATATAATCAAGGTCAAGTCACTTGATTCAACTTTCGAGATATTTCATTTTTAATTTGTCCCGTCTTTTTCTTGATTTTTTGGCACTAATAAATAAAGGTATTGAAGTGCCGATACCTGCGGTACCAACTGCTAATACTAAACCACCACCAATCTGCGTGATCCAACTTGTATATTCATTTTGATCTTTTAAAATGAATATACCACCGATCAATCCGCCAACACCAACGGTAAGTAAAGAGGCTGCAACTGTATTTTTTGCACGACGTTTGAAGTCATAATGCAAAAGTTGATGTAACTCTTTGGTTGCTTCTTGACTAAAAGAATATTCGGTTTTGTATTGAATGCCGAGGTTTTCGAGTTTTTTAATGTGCCGTTCTTTGAATTCTTGTGCGTGTATCGTTAAACAAGCAATTAAGAACATGCAAATAGATATAGTTTTTGTTTTCATGATTTCTATATAGTTCTAATAGGAGTTACTTGTTAGATTCAGACATACTTTTGTCCATAGCTTCTTTTAACTTTTTATTGACTTTAATTTCAAATTCTGCTTTCTTTTTCGGATCTAAACCTAATTCGTAAAGCTTGTATAATTCACGAAGCTCTTTTCTTTGACTTTCTGGCATTTCGGTTTTCTCAATGAGTTCAAGATAATTGGTAGTACCCACAAACGGGTTCTCTTCTTCCGAAGCACCGCCCATCGTAAATACTTGGCTTAAAATCTTGGTTTGTTCATCTAAAAGATTCATTTGTTTTGTAGTATCTGAGCTAGTGACTTCTTTCTTTGATGTCATCTCAAGTTCTTTTTTTTCGTGTTGTCCTTGACAGGCTGCGAAAGAACCTAAAAGACAGATTGTTACAATTGTTGTTATTGCTTTCATTATATATAGTTTTAGAATTAATTTTTCATTTTATGGTTTTTTCTTAATAAAGGTTAACATCTAGGGTTAGAGATAACAAATTAATGCATGAAATAAGTTGATTTATAGCGTAATCAAAGCATTTGTAGAAAAAAAACAAGATTTGAAATACCTCAATTATTCTTGAATTTTCTAGCGAAAGGCTATAAAAATGTTAAATTAGCTATGTACCATGTTAACCTTTGATTTAAAACGCCATTAAAGTGCAAGAAAAGACTATTGATATATCGCTAGAAGAACTAAGATCAGGCTCTGAAAAAGTTCTCAAGCAAGTATATGAACAGAACAGAGATAAGTTTTTGAATTTTGCACGAAAGTATAATTTGTCAGAAGAAGAAAATATTGATGTTTATCAAGATGCCTATATCATTTTTTATGATAATATAATGAGTGGCAAGGTTGAAAAGTTCACAAGCAGTATATCAACATATCTCTTTGGAATTGGAAAATATTTAATTTTTGAACAAATGAGAAAGAATAAAAAAGTGGTAAGTTCAGATTATGATCTTTCCATTGTTGGTAAAGAAGATGAACTTGTAAGCACCTTAGAAATTGAAGAAAAGGGGCTGACGGCTGAACAAGAATTGCTACAAAAGCATTTTGGTACATTAGGAAAAAAATGTCAAGATCTTTTAAAACTCTTTTATTACAGGGGTTTTACGATAAACGAAATTATGGAAGCCGAAAATTACAATAGCGAGAATGTGGTGAAAGCCGCTAAATCTAGATGTATGAAGAGTTTAAGAGAAAGAATCCAAGAAAATGCCTACTAAGATGGATAAAGAACTTTTATTATATAATTATTTTGCCAATAATCTCAGTAATGAGGAAGAGCAACTTTTTAATGAATTATTAGATTCTGACAAAGATTTTAAGACGCAATTCGATTTCGAAAAAGATTTGAAACATGTTATTCGAAATAAAGAAAATAAAGATTTAAAGAGTAAGTTGATTGGCTTTGAGAAAGAGGTGGAAAAAGAGACTCCTCTTACTTCCGCTAAAAAATCATATCGTTTTTTAGCTATTGCTGCATCAATTGCTATGTTAATAGGCTTGGCTTGGATGGGATATAAAGATGGTTCTTCTAGTTATTATGAAGATTTATATGCAGCAAATTTTCAAGAATACCCAAATACAGCATTTACTATTACGAGAAGTGACACAAATGAATCTTTAGAAAGAGAAGCTTTTGTGGCTTATGAATCAAAAAACTATGAACAGGCCGTTAAGAAATTTCAAGAAATTACACCTGAAAATAAAAAACCGTATATAGATTTTTATCTAGCTCAGTCATTTATAAATTTAGAAAAAAACGAAAAAGCGAAAAATTTATTAAAGACTGTTATTGATAATAAAGATGCATTGGTTGCAGAATCACATTGGTATTTAGCATTGATAGCGGTCAAAGAAAAAGAGATTGCCATTGCTAAAGCTGAACTTGAGCTATTGACAACAGCTTTTGATTATAATAAAGAAAAAGCGACACAACTTCTCGATAAACTTAAGTAGCTTTTTTTCTAAATAAAAAGAATCCTCCAATCAAAAGTAGTAACCCGCCTAGTCCAATCCACAATAGGTAGTTTGGTGTGGTTAAAGCTTGTGTATTTCCTGAAATTATAAAGCCAGACCAATAATATGGATGTGACAAGCCGTTTTGATTGTTTGTTTTCAAGAAGTCTTTTTGGGCCATTTGTAAAGCCACATCTTTTGAGTTTCCATCAGATAAATTTTTGTAAAAAGAATCCATCAAACTAGCGGTAGAAGCATCGTTAACCTTCCACAAGGTACTAGCAATACTTGAAGCACCGCTATAGAAAAAACCACGCGCTAAACTTAGAAAGCCTTCACCTCTTTTAAGTTCGCCAACACCGCTTTCACAAGCACTTAAAGTAACCAGGTCTGCATCAATTTGTAGATTGTACAAATCACTTACGTATAGTAAATTCTCTTTAATCTCAGAACTTGAAAAAGCCAAATACGAGTACTCTGGCTCCGAATCATCAAAAACAGCATGCGTGGCCAAATGCAGCATACTATAGTTAGAAAGTTGAGTAGTGAAGTTTTCAAGTGATGCCCTTTCGTTTACGTAAGATTGGCCATTAAACGAATTTAATATTTGTTCAACTTCACGCTTATTATGTGGCAAGGGCAAAAGTTCGTCTCTTGACGGATTTACTTGAACTTGTTCACCTGAAAAGGTCGGTGCGAAAGCTAATAAATCTCCGGTCTTTTTTTTGCGATCAGTAAGTTGAGCATAGAGCGTTGCCGAATTTGCATAGCCGATGGCATGATGCTCCATTAAATATGAAAGTCCGTTCTCATCAGTATTTAAAGCTCCGAAGGGAATGTAATTTAAAAGCCCATCAGGAATAATAATCAGTTTCTTTTTTTCTACAGATGTTATAAGTGGACTGATCAAATCTTGATATAATTTATAGGATAAAGTACTTAAAACTGTAACATCTGATTTAGAATCAGCCAACATTTGTCGCATTTCTTTAATAGAATTTTCTAAAGAAGTATCTAAAGTAATACGATGAATTTGTTTGGATGAATTGTCAACCGCGATAGCATAGATCGCATTGGTACCATAGAAATATGAGATTAATTTTTCATCAGATTTTAGCAATTTTTGTGTTTCGACAAGTGTAAATATTTTAGTATTGTATTTGAGATTGAAATATTCTTGATAATTGTTTTCAATGTTTGTAATGAGTATCCGATGATCTTCTTTTAGTTTAAAAAGTTGTTCTTCTTTTTCAATATTTGTTTTAGAGGTCGCATTGAGTTGTTTTTCTAGATGAGTAATCTCCGATTTTAACTGGCGTTCACGTTCAATGAGATGATCTGGGATATTAGCAAATTCCGTAGCTTTTGCACCCAAAAGAGCCTCTAAAAGTAAAACTGATTTACTTTTTTCTGAATATTTGAAAACGGTATCAATATATTTATTTTCAAGCTTGACTTCCTGAAGTAAATAGCCAATTTCAATGCCTGTTTCAAATAATTTAAAAGCATCTTCGACAAGACGTAATTTGTCGGTTTGATTTTTAAAAGTTGGTTTTAATAGGTCGAGAGTATGCAAACCTGCATCGACTGCATTCAATACATTTGCTTTTGAACTAACTTCTGGTAAAGTTGACAATGCGCTTGCCTTTGCAGCCAAAAGACTTAGTAAAACGTTCTTTTGTTTGATTGAAGACGGATCTGGATTAGTTTCTAGAGCGACAGAAGTAAATTCTGAATTGAGTTCTACAATACCTTGTTGATAATTTAACAAAGCACTTTCTGAATCAGCTTTTTTTAAATAGAGGTCTCCGATTTTTTTTCTTAACCGCGGTTTGTTATGATCTAAGCTAGCTTCAAGCGCGTTTTCGAAGGCCAAAAGGGCTTTGCTATAATTACCCTCTTTACTATGAATTTCTCCTTGAGCTACTAGGTAACTGTCAATAAAGGGGTCATTCTTTATTTTATACTTATTTATTTTACCAAGATAAAATGTTGCACTATCTAATTTGTTAAGGTCTTTATAAACATTAGAGAGTAATAAGTTTGTTGTTACGATACTGTTTCTATTTCTCTCGGTGTAGTTTTTTTCATTAAAATCTAAAGAAGTTAACCAGAGCTTTTTAGCTTTATCCAGTTTTCCTTCTTCGTAAAGAGAGTTAGCATAAAGATTATAAACTTTAAAAAGTCCTTCAAGGTCATCAGATTTAAAGCGCTTAAAAAGACGAATATTTTTTTCATAATAGTCGTTAGCTATAGTGTACTTTTTAGTTAAAGCATTCATTTGAGCTATGTAGCTATAACAATTTGATACTAAATCTAAGTCATCAATATTATCTTCATAGTTCGGTATTAGAATTATTTCATTTGCCAAGTAGTCAAAAAATTGCTCTGCTTTTTTATAATCTTCAAGCTTGTGGTAGTATATTCCTTTATTAAAGCTGAGGTAGTTTTTTTGAAAACTCCCCTTGTTAGGAAGAGTGTCTAGCACATTAGAATACCTTTTTATTAATTCTTCAGTTTGTTCAATTGTAGATTTGATTTTATCTAAATCATAAAAATAACCCGCTGAAAAACAAACATAATTTAAGTTATCAATGGCAGTAGGAATTTGATTGTTAGATAATGCAAGCTTATTAATTTCATCAAAATAGAAGTAGGTAGAATCTTTATTTGAGTAAAAATACTCGTAAGCTTTATCTTCAAGAGCTTCAAGGCGTTTGTCATACTCTTGGCCAAAACCTAATTGAAATATGAAGAACAACAAACAAATGCCGTACAATTTTAATCTTTTTCTCAAAAAGTGAAATTTTTGGTTTAAAATTAATAATTGAAAAATAAATATATTCTAAATTAAAAACGACCCATAAGAAAACAAGCCCCTATTTAAGGAGCTAGTTTTATTTATTTATAGTTGAAACTAAAATATTTCTTGTTCAATATTTGAATCTAGTGTAAAATAAAGAGCATCTTCTTCAGTACTAAGTTTTTCTGTTACTTGTATTTGAATTTCACCATTATAGTCTGGCTTATCGAATTTAAACACAACATAACTCAATAAATCATCAAAATTATCAAGTTTAACCGGGTTTCCTACAGTTGTACCTATAATCTCACCATTCGAATTGGTAACAATCAATTCATAGAATTCTGTTTCTGGTGATACTGTAAGGTATTGAATCCCAGGAAAGCAACTTTGTGGTTTTGGGCAAGGTACAGGAAGTGGTGGTCGTCTCTTATAAACAAAATCACGATAACCTGCGATATCATTGATTTGTTCTGAAGTTTCGAATTTTTCTTGAGTAGCATTATCAAACCGCTGAAATATGCTATCATTTGCCTCTTGCGATTCAATTATTGCCGAGAGTTCTTTCAATTCAATATCTAAGGCTGCTACTTTTAATTCTAAAAACTCTGATTTGAAATCATCTGCATAAAAGTAATTCGTTTCAGTCAATATTCCATTTTCATCATCAGGGTGCCCATAAAAATCTTTAATACAAGACGAAAGTATGACGCAAAAGATGAGTAATAAAGTAATTTTTGTTTTCATTATAAGGGTTTTAGTTGAATATTATTTATTCTCTTTAATGTTCAAATAGTTATGAAGGTTAACTAATTTTGACAGGATAAATTTAGAACCAATTGACTGCAACTCATGCTACATATGTAACAAGGTGTAAAACATATGTAACATAGACTTAAATTAAATATAATCGTTTGATATACAGAACGTTTTATGTTTTTTTTTTGATTTTCAAATGCTTTATTTTTTCGAAGAAAATCTATTTTGAGTACTTTGTAAGTGCTGTTGAACTGATCAGATCACCATTCTTCTTATACGTTTCTTGTTTTATAACTCCCACACCTTTAGCCAACCATATTTTAGAAGTAACTTCCATATTGACTCCCATAGCCTTTGATCGGGTTTTTTCGGTTATCACAAAGCAATCAAATGAACCAACTGCGTTAGTTATACTTTCTTTTTTCTCAACTTTCCTTTCGGTTTGGTCAACCGTAAAATTCATTTTTATGCCACTCATATTCATGTTAATTGCTACATTGGCATCTGAAAGCTCTTGGCCTACTTCAAGGTTGTTCGGAATTTCAATATCGATACCTGAAATGTCCATTTCAACATCCATTTCTGAATACTGATTCATCATTTCCGCTGGAAAAAGGGACTTAAAATCTATTTTTACGATATCATTTTCACAAGTGTAGCTATAATTGGATTCAAAAAGTTCTTTACCTTTTTTATCCGAAATTTTAAAGTCTAAGGTAGCTATGGTAGCCGAACCTTCTGTAGTTACTGATGAAACCAAATAATTAGCGACACTTTCAACTTTACCTTTTTTATTGTAGCTCGTATATTCAAAAGAAGAGCCTTCCGTCATGGGGTAGTAGGTACTGCAGCCATCTTGTGCCACAAGATTAAAAGACAATAATATGATACTAAAAATACTAAGTATTGATTTTTGCATTTTTTATGTTTTAATGGTAGCAATGGGCGGTAGCTTTGAAAAGTAAGATTATCTCAAAACATATCCTTTTACTTCTTGCGAAAGTTGCTAACTAGGGCAAAGTACTACGAGAAGGGTGATTTTTAATCTAGAATTCTATAAATGGAAGAATATTCTGTGTTCGTGGTAAACAATGTTGTATAATCGGATGTTTTTTCGATTTACAATTTGTAAACCATGATAGAACTATTGTCTTTTTTGGCGACTACCTTTAAATTTTTGTCCCTATCCATATCGCTGAGGTCAATTTTGGAGGCGCCATTAATTGGAAATCCTGAGATAGAATTTGCTTGACTATCAAATAGATATATTTTTTCGTTTTGAAGATCTGTTACACTAACATAAATCTTATCGTTAATATAAAAAATTTCAGGTTGTGTATAAACACCCATTTCAAGTTCTAGTTTTTTTTCTTTTATCTGCAACATGTTATCATCCATCGTAACGAGTGTACGTGCAGTACTAAATAAACCATGATCGTTCGAAAAATTCATTGAGGTTTTTTTTACCTTGCCTTTGCTGCTTATTTCATAACGTATCCCTTTTTTATCTGTTAAGGTAAACCGACTCTTATAGACGAATATTTCATTTTCAGAAAAATCAATTTTCTCACTCACTTTGGTTCTGATATCCCCAACTCGATTAAGAAGTTTTAAAGTGCCTCCTTTCAGTTTAAAGGCCAAATAATCTTTGTTGCCAATTACTAAGTGTTTAGGAGCAGCTATTATAGGCTGTTCGGCTTTCGTGAACTTAAAGCCCTTTACTATTTCCGCTTTGCTATTGTACATATATATTTTATCATTTTGAGTAATTACAAAACGATAGTTTTTTTTCTTTTCATAGTCAAAAACGGCTAAGGGATTTAAATTACCTCCTTCAAAAGTTTTACTAAATTGTTTTACTTCCTTTCCGTTTCGATCTAAAACGAATAATTGATTATAGGTGGTAAAAGCCAATTGCAAACGACCATTCTTAAAAATATCAACTTGGTGAATTTTACCTTGAATCTGGTTTTTTAATTCCTTTTTCCAAATAATTTTACCTTTTGAAGAAATTAAATAAAGTATGTTTTTTTGATCTTGAACAATTATTTCTTTGGTGTTGTTCAAGTGATTGACCACAAATTGAGGGTTGGTAGCTATTTCATTAGGCAAGTCAACTACAAAAAGAGATGCAACACCTTTTTTACTGCCTTCAGATTGAATTTTCTGTACGACAAGGTTGGTATGATAAAAATTCTTATCGGTAATGGTTTGCGCTGCATAAGCATAATCTGAAAGTTTTCTATTTTTAAAATCTTCGGCAAAATCACTTATAAAATCATTTTTAAGTAATTGGCTTATTTTTTTAGAGTTTGCAATGAATAAAATGCTTGATTCTTTGGCTATTTCATTTTCAACTGTTTGAAACACATTCGATTTGTTAAATGTGTTTTCATCTTTATGGTTTTGAATTATGGTTTTTAAAGCATTCTGATCTTCTGAAAAAATAAAAGCATTTTGTATAATTGTACAAAACTGGGCATCAAAATTCTTCACTAATGGAGAAAATCTAACATTAAGAAAATCAGTATTTCGAAGTGCTAAAATTTCATTTCCTTGAAATTCAATACTGCCCTTTTTGTCTTTCCTTAGGTATTCGGCAATAGTTTCACCTCCAAAAGTGTTGAGAATAATATTTTTACGACCATTTAAGTATATTACACCTATTTCCTCTACTGCATTTAAATCAGGATTTATTGGTGAATCAATGTCTGTAAAAAGCGATTTGTTTTTTGAAAACGCTGCATAGTTATCATAAGTGTAGGATAATATAGCATCTGACCATTTAGGAGCAAAAAGAGAAGTGTTATTCATCGTAGGTTTGGTATTGGCTAAAAGGTCTATAAAATTCAAGGTAGAGTCGTTAGCAATGCTTATACCACTAATATGAAAGTTTTTTTGATTTTCATCTAGATCTAAAGAAATCCAATCTGAAAAACCCAAAATATTTAGTTTTGATTTATCATTTAATTTTGATTTTAGTATTGAATTGCTTTTGTCTAAGTTGATAAGAATAGAAGCGGGTTTAATTTTGCTAGTGCTTCGATACAGTTTTTTAAGTAATTCAGAAGAAACAGGTTTTCGAGGGTCGTTAAATTGCTGCAACAAAAGCTTTGATGAACTAATAATAATTTTATCACCCGATGATAAACTATAAAAAACAGCGTCATTGATAGTGTATTTTACGAATGAAGAGTTCGCTATTTCGAAGGTTTCTACCTTTTGGTTTTGAATACTATCTAATTGAAATAAATCGGTATTTTTTTTGGTGACGTATGTGAATTCAAAATTGCCAGCGCTAACTTCAGTAAGTGCCAAAAGACTTTCTGAATTAGGCTCAATGTATTTAAGATATGATACTTTATCAAGAATTTTTTGATGTGCCTTGGCCGCACTTAATTCAGATAAAAAATCATTGTTGTCAAGTGTGTTTTTGAAAAAATTGTAATCTGTTATCTTGATAACGATAGAAGCGTTCTCAGGTATAAAAGCCAATAATGGCTTAATATTGGTTTCTTTTTTCGTGCAGTTGAGTAGTAAAATTAAAGTTAGATAAAATAGAATTCGGTATTTCATTAAGGTGCACTTTTATCCAAAGTTATAATTTTTAAAACTTTAAGATTAATTGCTCTGGTAATTGTTTGAAACTTTTTCTATGATATTTGGTAATACCAAATTTTCTAATAGCAGCTCTATGTTCTTTGGTTGGGTATCCTTTATTTTTTTTCCAGTTATACATGGGGTATTCTAGATGCAGTTCTTCCATATAAGAATCGCGGTAGGTTTTAGCAAGAACAGAGGCTGCAGCGATGCTCAAATATTTTCCATCGCCCTTAATAATACATTCAAAAGAAATTTCTTTCCAAGGTTTGAATCTATTACCGTCAACAATTATAAACTCGGGTAGCGTTTCTAATTGATCAATAGCTTTGTGCATGGCTAAAATTGAAGCATTTAAAATATTGATTTCATCAATTTTTACAGGATGTACATGGGCTACTCCGAAACTAATGGCTTTTGATTCTAAAATTGGTTGAAGAAGTATTCGCTTCTTTTCGCTTAATAATTTAGAATCATTGAGAACTTCATTCCTAAAATCAGAAGGTAAAATTATCGCTGCTGCCGTTACTGGGCCAGCCAAACAACCTCTTCCTGCTTCATCTGTGCCCGCTTCATTTGCGCAATAAAATTGATTTTTTAACATAGGTAAACATAATATTTTTTAGAAAAAAACAAAAGCAAACCATCTTACTGAAAATTCATAAATGGTTTTGCAAATGTTTAACTCTTAGAGCACATAATTATTTTTATATCAAAACTTTCACATTTAATTACGAACAAAAAAATTTAACTTTGCCTTTGTAACTGCATACAATGAAATATATTCTTTTGTTTTTTTTGGTAGCGATGGGTAATATAATACTCGCACAAGATAAGCCAGTTCTGCAAAAAAAAGAAAGAACTACAATTCCACCCAATAAAAATAGGTCATTGCCTGATGAAAAATCAGAGCCTATTACGTCATCGATTAAAGATTACAAAATTATATCTTTTGCAAAAGACACAACTTATATTGATACCACTTTAACTATGCATAAGGAGTATACGTACAATTACCTTCGCGAAGATGACTTTGAATTGATCCCATTTTCGAATGTTGCCCAACCTTACAATAGGTTGGGGGTGTCATTTGAGCGTAAGAATATGTATCCAAAACTCGGTGCAAAAGCAAGACATTTTAATTACGCTGAAATGGAAGATGTGAAGTATTACAATGTGGCAACACCTATGACTGATGCACTTTTTAAAACCACTTTTGAAGAAGGTCAGTTGTTAGATATAGTATTGACTTTTAATACTTCAAAAAGGTTAAATTTTTCAATAGGTTATGAAGGGTTACGATCTAGAGGTAAATATCAATTTAATGAAAGCGAATCTGGTAATTTCAAAGCAAGCTCCAATTATGTAACGAAAAATGGGCGATATGCTATAAGAGCTCACGTTGCTGCTCAAGACATGACCAATGAGGAAAATGGAGGTTTAGCAAATGCTGAAAGCGAGTTCGAGTCTAATGATCCTGATTTTACCGATCGCGTAAAAGTGAATATAAGGTTTAATGATGCAACAAATAAGATTTTGGGTAAACGCTATTTTTTTGATCATCGATATAAGCTGATAAAAAAGCAAAAAGATTCGAGTAGGGTTGAAAAAACCTCGCTTGCAATTGGTCATCAATTTAACTACGAAACGAAATTCTATCAATTTCAACAGTCAGCTCAAAATGCATATTTCGGTGATGGTTTGTTAACAGCGATAAACGATAAGGCTAAATTAAAAACAATGTATAACCAAGTAAGTGTAGATTTTTACAACGCTACTTTAGGCAGTCTTCAAGCTAATTTGAGTTTATATAATTACAACTACTTTTTTAATAGCCTTTTTATCGATGCGAATCAACAGGTTGTTGAAAATCAATTGAAAGGAAAAGAAATTGCCCTTGGTGGTAACTACCAAAAGCAAATAGGTGGTTTTTTAGTAAACGGAGCATTCAAATATAATCTTTCAGGTGATTTAACAGGTGCCATTGTTGATGCATCAGCAAGTTATCAATTCAATGATGATAACAAAATTACAGCAAGTTTTCACTCATCAGCAAGAATGCCTGATTTTAATTTCTTACTCTATCAAAGTGATTATGAAAATTACAACTGGCAGAATACTTCGAATTTTGAAAAGGAAAGTGTAAATAGCCTTGCCTTTAATTTTGAAACAAAGAAATGGGGTAATCTTAGTGGTAATCTTGCAACAATTGATAATTATGCTTATTTCGCTTTTGATCCAAATCAGCTATTGACAGTTGGTGAGGAGAATGCATTTATTCGTCCATTTCAAGAAACAAATAGTATAGAGCATTTAAAAATCAAATACAATAAAGAAGTTAAGGTCGGTCAGTTTGCTTTAAATAATACAGTCATGTATCAAAATGTAAGTCAATCCAATAATGTACTTAATGTGCCTCAATTAGTGACTCGAAATACCCTATACTTTTCTTCTGATGTCTTTAAAAAAGCCATGTTCATACAAACAGGTTTTACCTTCAAGTACTTCACGTCCTATAGTATGAACGGTTATAATCCTGTTTTAGGAGAGTTTTATGTTCAAAGTGATGAAAAATTAGGTGGGTTTCCTCTACTTGATTTTTTTATTAATGCCAAGGTGCAGCAGACACGAATTTTTTTGAAAGCAGAACATTTTAATGCCAGTTTTGGTAAGCGTAATTATTATGCTGCCCCTAACTACCCTTATCGCGATTTTGTGATTCGTTTTGGATTAGTTTGGAATTTCTTCTCGTAAGCACTTCATATGTCTTTATTTTCTAGACTTTTTATAATCTAAAAAAATACCTTTCTTAGGTTGAGGGCTGCTACAAAAGTAGCACCGGGCTTTTGCCACTCGCTTTTTCTAAGGCATCAAAAAGAATTGATGATTTAGAAAAGAGCTCAAACAAAGGCGCAATCCCTTCCCCAAAGAAAATAATTACTCTTTTTTCATGTTGATAATCAAATAGTTGTGTATTTATTTTACGAGTATTATAAAAATTTTCATTTATGTATTGTGTAAGCAAAAAAAGCATCTTATATTTGCACCCGCTTAGGCTTTGAGGCGTAAGTGAAAAACAAAGAAACGGAGTTGAAGATTCCGTTTTTTATTAAAGTTCATTGACAAATTGTAGAGACAGCGCAAATAACCTTCGGGTTAATTTGTAAATTAAGAATCATATATATGTATTGTAGAAATATGGTATGTATAAGAATTAGATCGAGATTACGGAGCTGGGAGCATATTTTAATTGTTAGTACTTAATATTATATAAAGATTAACGATGAAGAGTTTGATCCTGGCTCAGGATGAACGCTAGCGGCAGGCCTAACACATGCAAGTCGAGGGGTAACGGGGAGAGCTTGCTTTCCGCCGACGACCGGCGCACGGGTGCGCACCGCGTATGAAACCTACCTTTTACAGGGGAATAGCCCAGGGAAACTTGGATTAATGCCCCGTAGTACCTTTAGTAGCATTGCTAGATGGTTAAAGACTTCGGTTGGTAAAAGATGGTCATGCGTCCCATTAGTTTGTTGGTAAGGTAACGGCTTACCAAGACTACGATGGGTAGGGGCCCTGAGAGGGGGATCCCCCACACTGGTACTGAGACACGGACCAGACTCCTACGGGAGGCAGCAGTGAGGAATATTGGACAATGGAGGCGACTCTGATCCAGCCATGCCGCGTGCAGGAAGAATGCCCTATGGGTAGTAAACTGCTTTTATACGGGAAGAAAAAAGAGTACGTGTACTCTACTGACGGTACCGTAAGAATAAGGACCGGCTAACTCCGTGCCAGCAGCCGCGGTAATACGGAGGGTCCGAGCGTTATCCGGAATTATTGGGTTTAAAGGGTCCGTAGGCGGGTCGATAAGTCAGAGGTGAAAGTTTGCAGCTCAACTGTAAAATTGCCTTTGATACTGTCGGTCTTGAGTTATAGTGAAGTTGCCGGAATATGTAGTGTAGCGGTGAAATGCATAGATATTACATAGAACACCGATTGCGAAGGCAGGTGACTAACTATATACTGACGCTGATGGACGAAAGCGTGGGGAGCGAACAGGATTAGATACCCTGGTAGTCCACGCCGTAAACGATGGATACTAGCTATCCGGGTCCTTGAGACCTGGGCGGCCAAGCGAAAGTGATAAGTATCCCACCTGGGGAGTACGTTCGCAAGAATGAAACTCAAAGGAATTGACGGGGGCCCGCACAAGCGGTGGAGCATGTGGTTTAATTCGATGATACGCGAGGAACCTTACCAGGGCTTAAATGTAGATTGACAGGTTTAGAGATAGACTTTCCTTCGGGCAATCTACAAGGTGCTGCATGGTTGTCGTCAGCTCGTGCCGTGAGGTGTCAGGTTAAGTCCTATAACGAGCGCAACCCCT
>Ga0209186_1000044_pt1:0-30000 | contig 95792 bp, 76 predicted proteins | sample SidtaG_FD_187426 | JGI IMG/M metagenome (GOLD analysis project Ga0209186, IMG submission 187426) | Marine algal microbial communities from Sidmouth, United Kingdom - Sidmouth_Male2 metaG (SPAdes) (version 2) | ecosystem: Host-associated > Algae > Red algae > Unclassified | place... | reverse complement strand
TGCTGCTAATCACGACCATACCTTTTTAAAAGAATTTAACTTAGAGAAAGACTCTTTTGTGGTTTTTGATAAAGCCTACAATGATTATTTGCAATACTTGCAATGGACCCAGGATGATATCCATTTTGTGACCCGTCAAAAAGGTAATGCTTTCTATACATCCATAGAAGAATTTGAGTTATCACATGCCACAAGTAATGCCGTTTTAAGAGATGAACGTACTTTTGTCCATAGAAAAAAATAAGTCCATTGAGCTAAGGCTAGTGGCTTATTGGAATAGCGAAAGCGAAAAAGTCTACGAATTCATATCAAACAATTTCCTATAGCTCCAGATAAGATTGTAGCCATATACAAACATAGATGGCAGATAGAGACCATGTTTAAAAGGTTGAAACAAAATTTCCCACTCAAATACTTCTTAGCGGACAATCAAAATGCCATCGAAATACAAATATGTTGCTGGCTTACCATTCAATTATTGATGCTGATTGTTCAGCGTAAAACAAAACGAAAATGAGCATATTCTAATATGGTCTCTATGGTTAGGTGTTACCTAATGAACTACATAGACCTGTTCAAATTCCTTGAAAACCCAAACATGAAATGGTGCGAACTGACTACCAAATCACCCAACAAACAATTGTTGCTCTTTTGAGGTAGCACCTCTTGCTATTAAACAGTAGTAAAATCTAAACCTGTTTATTGGACTTGATGCGTGATTTTATTAAAATCTGTATTTTAGTCGGACACTAATGATTTTTAATTTAAAAACTCGCCAAAAAAATAATCAATATTAGTATCTTAAACATCTAAATTTTTATGTTTTTGATGAGTAAAAATAGTGAACTTGATTTGGCGTGGTCGTTTGTAAATAATACTAACCGATCAATTTTTTTAACGGGTAAAGCAGGAACTGGTAAAACCACGTTTTTACATCGTTTGAAAATAAATAGTTTAAAACGCTTGGTAGTAGTTGCACCCACAGGCGTAGCTGCAATTAATGCTAAAGGTGTAACAATACATTCGTTTTTTCAGATGCCTTTTGGCCCCATTTTGCCTGATACGGATTTAAATGCTTCAAAGGGTTTTAATAGAAAGTTTAGCAAGACTAAAATTAATATTATTAAGTCGATGGATCTTTTGGTTATTGATGAAATTAGTATGGTACGTGCCGATTTGCTGGATGGTATAAATAAAACGTTAAAGCGCTTTAGAAATAGAGATAAGATTTTTGGTGGTGTTCAGGTATTAATGATTGGTGATTTAAACCAATTAGCACCAGTAATTAAGGAGCAGGAGTGGGAGGTTTTAAAGCATGTATATGAAAACGGATTCTTTTTTAGTAGTTACGCGTTTCAGCAATGTGATGCGGTAACTATTGAGTTAAAACATATATATAGGCAGGAGAATCCTAAATTTATAGAGATTTTAAATGAAATTAGAAATAATTCGCTGACGGAAGCCAGTGCTACAGAATTAAATAAGCGTTACGTTCCTGACTTTGAGCCTGAACCAGATTCAGGTTATATTTCTTTAACAACACACAATAACAAAGCTGAAGTGACCAATAGGACTGAACTGGGAAAGTTAAACACCAAGGTTTTTATCTATAAAGCTGAAATTGATGGCAAGTTTCCCGATTATGCTTATCCAAACAAGGAACTTTTGGAACTAAAAGTTGGTGCACAGGTCATGTTTGTTAAAAATGATAGTAATCCTGAAAAACGATATTATAATGGAAAAATTGGAAAGGTCATTCTGTTGGATGTGGATGAAGTTGTGGTACATTGTGCTGATGATGATTATAATATTAATGTAACTCCTGAAATTTGGGAGAATATTAATTATTCGGTAGATGCTGACACGAAAGCGATTACTGAAAATAAAATAGGGTCTTACACACAAATGCCATTACGCTTAGCGTGGAGTATTACCATACATAAAAGCCAAGGTTTAACTTTTGAAAGGGCCATTATTGATGCGCAAGGTGCTTTTGCACATGGTCAAACCTATGTTGCATTGAGTCGTTGTAAAACTTTGGAAGGTTTGGTGCTTAAGAGTAAAATACATTCTAGACATATTATCAGTGATGGTAATGTAACGACTTTTAATGAAAAGGCGGAACAGAATGCCCCCGATGAAAATATTTTAATGGTATCTCAGAAAAAATTTCAACTAGATTTGATTGCTGAAGTATTTGGTTTTTATCGTTTCTTATATCCTTTAAATCGAATTTTAGATGTTTATTACAAAAACAGAACAACTATTGAAGGTGCTATTGAAGATATATTTTTACCTATAAAAGATACGATTACTAATTTTTTAAAAGTGGCAAATGGTTTTAATGTACAATTAAAGGAACTTTCTGAAACTGGTGTTTTGCCAGAAAATAGTTTCGTTATTCAAGAACGTTTTAAAAAAGCTATTGCTTATTTTAAAACGGAAACAGATACTAAAATAACAACACCTTTAAAAACATTTACTTTTACTACAGATAATCAGGCTTTAGGTAGTGAGATTACTAAACACCTAGATAGTTTTGAAGAATTACTATCTGTCAAACTGTATTATTTTAGTGGTTTACTTTCTGGTTTTACCGCAGAACAGATTTTGGAATTACGTGCTAAGTCTTTTTTTATGGGGAAAGATAAACCTAAGAAACTCAGGAAAACGGTTGTTGAAGGTACGAGTAATGTGGAGTTATTTGAAAAACTGCGGATGCTTAGAAACGATATTGCTCAGGAAAAAGATTTAATTCATTATCAAATTTTTGCACAAAAAACTCTTTATGAAATGTGTGAAACATTGCCAACTAATAAAGCAGAATTGCTTAAAGTAAATGGCATGGGCAAAACACGTGTTGAAAAATATGGTAGTGCAATTTTAAAAGTCATTAAAGTGTATTGTGATGAGCATGATATTGAAACCTCTTTGGAAGTTGAGATATTTGATAAAGAAAAAACTAAAAGGGAAAAAACTTCTAACTCTAAAAAAGTATCCTTAGAACTATTCAAATCGGGTAAAACTATTTTTGAAATTGCTAATGAACGTGAATTTGTGCCAAGTACGATTATTGGGCATCTAGCAAGTTTTGTTGACTCAGGAGAAGTAAAAGTTAATGACCTAATGCCTGTTGGACATTATGAGGAATTAAGAGAACTTATTCCAAAGTTGAAATTTGAAAATTTATCTGATTTAAAAATGCAATTGGACGATAAATATGATTATGGTGAAATTAGACTTGTTTTAAACGCTTTGCAAAAAGAAAAAAATAAACTTAAAAGTAGAGTTTAAGTTTCTAGATCATGCAAAATCAGTTATTTTTAGTAAAACTTTTAGTTTAAGTAAAAATTTTAAAAGTATTTTACCAATGAATTATACAATAGAGGTGTAGGCTTCCCCAAATTAGTACTGTTTAGTTTTCTAAAACTTCTATAAAGTTATTGTTTTTAATTTTTCTTGAATTTTGTAAGTACATCAAATTTTTTAAACTTAAATTAAAATTTTTTCATTTAAATTTAAATACCTAAACTAGCATCCATGAATATTGTTATCCAATCTACATTCAAAACACTTAAAAAATCTCAAATTCTATTAGATAATTTATCCAATAACCAATTATGTGATGCATCTGTTTCGCCTTATTATTCAAGTATTGGAACACATATACGGCATATTCTGGATTTTTATGATTGTATTTTAAATCTGAATTTTGAAAATAAAGTCGACTTAACTGCTAGAAGTAGAAATAAAGATGTAGAATCTGATTGTAATTGTGCACAAGATTATTTGAATTTAATAATTGAGAGATTGGATAATGCATCATTGAATATTAATGACGCTATTATAGTAATTGATGATTTAGGTTTGGGCAAAACAGAGATTCCATATACTTATGGTGCTTTACTAGCGCAGGCTAATAGTCATACCATTCATCACTATGCGATAATCAATTATATTTTTGATAGTTTAGGCATCGTAATTAATGATAATGAGTTTGGTTACAACCCAACAAGTTTAAAAGCTATTTCCGTAAAATAAAGTCTTATTTAGTTATCGACTTTACCTAAAGTGATTTTTTTTTAATAAATAATTTTACTTCTTCTTAAACATACTATCTAATATAGTATTAATACCTTTAAATCCTAAATAAATAGCTGCGATACATATCGTTATTGCTATAATTAAAATAATAGAATCCATTGGGCTTTTTAACTTCGTTTGAGAAATGTAGGCAAGTGCTGGTCCTGTAAACATAAAGGCTAAAGCCATACCCATAAACTTAAGCCCTTTTAAAAGAAGGTATTTATTTGTTCTAGTGGTTTCCATTATTAAAGTTTTTAACAGCTTCACGAACACTTTTATTTTGTTTTAGTAAATCTAAAGCCTCAATTTCTGAAACATTTATTTCCTTCATTATCATTTTTACGCCTCTATCTATTAGTTTGTTGTTGCTTAGTTGCATATCTACCATTTTATTACCTTTTATATGACCTAATTGAATCATGGTAGATGTTGTAATCATGTTAAGTACTAACTTCTGAGCAGTTCCTGCCTTCATTCTTGAACTACCTGTTACAAATTCTGGACCAACAACTACGTCAATAGGATATTTAGCAGCATTTGAAAGTGGACTATTTTCATTGCAGGAAATACAACCCGTTATAATATTATTTTTATTACAGGTTTCTAATGCAGAAATTACATAAGGGGTGGTTCCTGAAGCGGCAATACCAATAACAACATCATTTTGGTTAATGTCATAATTTTGTAAATCGATCCAGCCTTGAGTTTTTGAGTCTTCAGCAAATTCTACTGCTTTTCTTATAGCGTAATCTCCTCCTGCAATAATACCGATAACTAAATCGTGAGAGACGCCAAAAGTAGGAGGGCATTCTGAGGCATCAACAATGCCTAATCTACCACTTGTGCCTGCTCCCATATAAAATAACCGACCACCTTGTTTTAATTTTTTAACGATTTGAACAACTAAAGCTTCAATTTGTGGTAATGCTTTTTCAACAGCATTAGGAACGGTTTTATCTTCTTTATTGATATTTAATAACAATTCTGAAACACTCATTTTTTCCAAATGATTGTGGTTAGAATCTTGCTCAGTGGTTTTAGTGAAAATCATGAATCAAAAATACATATTTTTTAAATGCCTAAATCTTATTTAAATTTTTTATAAATAATTTGTTGTAACTTTTATTTTACTGTATAGGTTAAAATATCGCTTTCAGATACGCGAAAATAGCCTAACGGAAAGTTATCTGGATTGGTTTGGTTTACACAGTTCCCCCTAACGGTTGATGGTTGCACACTAAAGGGGTCGCCAGCGTTTTCATCAGTTTGTTGTAGTAAGATGTTATAGAACTCGTAGGCACGTTCTGATATGCCATAATTTGTGATGATTACTTCATCATCAGTCTGTATGTCTTCATTTGAATAAAAAGCAAATATACTATTGCCATCAGAAAACTCATCATCATAAACCTCGAGAAATGTGGTTTGAAATTTAGCAATATCAAATTCAAATAAATAAAAGTTTTTTACTCCTTCTGGATCGGTATAAAACGCTTTAAGCTCTATATCTTCTCCCGAAAAACCACCATCATCTTTTTGCTCAACGCGATCTATTGAAACTACTGGTGTAAGAGTTTCTGTTGCTGAATATACTTCGCCCTGATAGTCTATAGTTAAACTATAAGCACCATTTAATTGTGGAATAAATGCATCAGTTGTATAAATTCCAGTGTTATCATCTTCCATAAATACAAACATATTACCATTGGTATCTGTGACGTTAACTATAGCTCCAGTGGCTGCTGGGGTGGAACTACTAAAAAAAGGTGCAGTAAGGCTTAGCTTTATAGTTTGGGATTTACCGTTAGTTCCTTTTTGCCAATTGAGAGCAGCATCAATTACCAGTTTTGGTTTTGAGTTATTTAATTTTACATCTATAACATCTTCGCAAGATGTTATTAAAAAAACTAAAATTACCGATACTATATATTTTATATTTCGCATGATATTATAGTTTAAAATTATAGGATATAGAGGGTACAATTCCGAATATCGCAAGGCGTGTGGCTTCATTCTGTCCGCTTATTTCATTTTGACCAAATGCTATAGACGCTGCATTTCTTCGATTATAAACATTATAAATCCCAAAAACCCAATGGCTTCGCCATCCATTGGACTTATTTGGTTTGGGAGTGTACTTTAATGCTATATCCAGACGGTTGTATGACGGTAGTCTTTCTGAATTTCTATCACTGTAATTAGGTATTGTCAATCCATTAAATTGATACTGTGCATTTGGGAATGTTGCAGGCTGACCCGTTTGAAACAAAAAATTAGTACTAATTTTCCATTTCTCATTCCAGTCGTAACTGCCTGTTAAAGATATATCATGTGTTTTATCAAAAGGTGTATTATACCAGTTTCCATTATTTATACCAAGCTCTGTTGATGTTCTTCCAGGTGTTTGTTGCTCAGATTTTGATACTGTATAAGCCAACCAGCCCTTAAACCTCCCTTCATTTTTTCTTAATAAAACTTCCAGTCCGTAAGCCCTTGATTTTCCATTTAAAATTACTTGTTCTATAGCATTATTGGCAATCAAATCTGTACCGTCAATATAATCTAATCGGTTTTTAACATTTTTATAAAAGCTCTCAACTTCCAGTGCGTATTTATTATTATTAAAATTTTTAAAATACCCGATAGCATATTGATCAAGCAATTGTGGCTTTACATATTTTCCGCTAGGCGTCCAAATATCCAATGGTGTAGGGGAGTTGGTGTTTGAAAGTAAGTGTATATATTGAGCCATACGGTTATAACTTAATTTTATAGAACTTTCAGAATTCAATTGATAGGAAAGGGACGCTCTTGGTTCTAAGTAAAAAAAACTTTTTATAACCTCACTTCGTTTAAACGTTTCAATTCCAATAGGTTTAGCCTTTTCGTAAATCTTTAAATCTTCATTAAAATTAACAGCTCGATCATTTTCATAAATGTTTAATTCATCTTGTCCCAAACGATGAAAAGTACTTAATCGTAATCCATAAGAAAGGCCTAATCTATCTGAAACCCTATGTTCTGTATCTATATAAATAGCATTTTCAAAGGCATATTTTCGTGTTAATGCAAAAGCATTTATACCTGATGATGTTACAGTTGGGCTAATTTCCCCAGGATTAAAACTATAGCGAATACTATTCAACCCGTATTGAAGTTTAATTTTATCAGTTAAATAATGTTTAAGATCATACTTGATATTAATATTTCGAATTCCTGACTCCCAATCAAATTCTACAAAATTTAATTTTAAATCATAATCATAGTCTGAATAGATGAGTGATAGATTTGAAAATAATTTATCAGAGAACAAATGATTCCATCGGAAATTTAAAACAGTATTACCATAGCTGTTTTCAAAAGTTTCTTCAATTCTGAAAACATCTCTACCAAAATACCCTGAAAGGTAAATATTGTTATTATCGTTTAGTTTGTAACTTAATTTGGCATTTAAATCATAGAAATACGCAATATTACTAATATCAAAAATTGGCAAAAATAAGTGTGCATAACTTGATCTTCCACCCAAAAGAAAGGCACCTTTATCTTTTTCAAGAGGTCCCTCCAAAAGCAACCTACTAGAAACAATACCAATGCCTCCATTAGCATGAAATTTTTTACTGTTTCCTTCTTTCTGGTAGATATCCAAAACTGAGGATACGCGGCCACCATAGCGTGCAGGGATTCCTCCTTTATACAATTTTAAATCTTTTATAGCGTCTGGATTAAAAACTGAGAAGAAACCGAATAGGTGCGACGAGTTATAAATCGTGGCCTCGTCGAGAAGAATTAAGTTCTGATCTGCAGCACCACCTCGAACATTAAAGCCAGAAGCGCCTTCACCAGCGGTTGTAACTCCAGGGAGCAACGTAATGGCTTTAATAATATCAGATTCGCCAAGTACAACAGGGATTTCTTTTATGGTACTTGATGTTAGTTTATTAACACTCATCTGGGGTGTTCTAATATTGAGTTTTTCAATATTTTCTGCAATAACAATTTCGTTTAAACTTTCTAAGGCTTCAGTTAAACTAAAATTTTTAGAAATATCTTTTGAAAGGGAAATTGATTTGGATACTGTTTGAAAGCCTAAATAACTTATCACTAATTTATAAGTTCCTTCTGGAAGTGTAATGGAGTAAAAACCATACTCATTGGTTGTTGTACCAGCAGAAATATCTGGAAAAATAATGTTTACACCAATTAAAGTTTCATTACTTTTTTCTTCAAAAATAGTTCCACTTAATGTAAATTTTTCTTGTGCATCAAGTGGAATTACTAACAAGCAGAATGCACAAAAAAACCATAATGGTAGGGTCTTCATCTAATAGCTTTTTTTTATAAAAGTATAAAAAAAGCTCCTAAAAAGGAGCTTTTTAAAATATATTGCTACTATTTTTAGCTTAAAATAGCATTAAAAGTTTCACTTGGTCGCATAACTTGATTTATTAGCGCTTCACTTGGCTCGTAATAACCTCCAATTTGTGTAGCCTTACCTTGTATATCGGTTAATTCTTTTATAATTGTCTTTTCATTATCAGCTAATTTTTTAGCTATTGGTGTAAACTCAGTTTTTAATGCTTCATCTTTATTTTGATTAGCCAATTCGTAAGCCCAATACATAGCTAAATAGAAATGACTCCCTCTATTGTCTAACTCTCCAGATTTTCTAGAAGGCCCTTTTCTGTTTTCTAATAGTTTATCTGTAGCATCATCTAATGTTTCACCTAAAATTTTAGCTTTTGCATTATTATTTACTTGACTAAAATGCTCTAAAGAAACAGCAATAGCCAAAAATTCTCCTAACGAATCCCAACGTAAATGGTTTTCTTCAAGAAGTTGTTGCACATGCTTAGGCGCAGAGCCACCAGCGCCAGTTTCAAATAACCCGCCGCCATTCATTAATGGAACGATAGATAACATTTTTGCACTTGTACCCACTTCCAAAATTGGAAATAAGTCGGTTAAATAATCACGTAACACATTTCCGGAAACTGAAATGGTATCTTCTCCTTTTACAAGACGTTCGCAAGTAAATTTTGTAGCATCAATAGGTGATAAAATTCTTAAATCCAACCCTGAAGTGTCGTGGTTTTTTAAATACGTGTTTACTTTTTTTATAATCTCTAAATCATGTGCTCTATTCTCATCCAACCAAAAAACAGCTGGTGTGTTAGAGGCTCTTGCTCGCGTTACAGCTAATTTAACCCAGTCCTGAATTGGAGCATCTTTAGTTTGGCACATACGCCATATATCGCCCTCTTCAACCGTGTGTTCCAATAATAAATTACCATTAATATCTATAACACTAACTTTTCCGTTAGCAGCTATTTCAAAGGTTTTATCATGAGAGCCATATTCTTCTGCTTTTTGAGCCATTAACCCAACATTAGGAACTGTTCCCATGGTTGTAGGATCAAAAGCACCGTTTTTCTTGCAAAAATCAATAGTTGCTGCATAGATGCCAGCATAACTGCTATCTGGAATTACCGCTTTGGTATCTTGTAATTTACCGTCGGCATTCCACATTTTTCCGGATGTACGAATCATTGCGGGCATTGAAGCATCAATAATAACATCGCTAGGTACATGAAGGTTTGTAATACCTTTGTCTGAATTAACCATGGCTAAATCTGCTCCATGATCTAAAGCATATCTTATATCATTTCTTATTTCGTCACGTTTATCTTCTGGTAGGTCACTAAGTTTTTCAAGTAAGTTTCCAAAACCATTATTGACATCTACACCAATTTTTTTGAAAGTCTTTCCATGCTTTTCAAATAAATCTTTAAAAAAAACACGAACAGCATGACCGAATATAATCGGATCACTAACTTTCATCATAGTTCCCTTCATGTGTAAGGAAAATAATATACTTTTATCTAGAGTATCTTCTACTTGCTCTTCAAAAAATTCTATTAATGCTTTTTTACTCATTATAGTAGCATCAATAATTTCATCTTTTAGTAAAGGGAAACTTTCTTTAAGAACTGTTTTTTTTCCTTTACTATCCGTATGCTCTATAGTAATTTTGGTAGCACCTTTTAAGGTTAGAGATTTTTCATTATGAGCAAAATCACCAGTACTCATAGTCGCTACATGTGTTTTAGATTCGCTAGACCATGCTCCCATAGAATGGGGGTTTTTTTTAGCATAATTCTTAACCGCCTTAGGGGCGCGTCTATCACTATTACCTTCACGTAATACAGGGTTAACAGCGCTACCCTTTATTTTATCATAACGCGACTTTATATCATTTTCAGCATCAGTTTTAGCTTCGTTAGGATAATCAGGAATGTTAAAACCTTTAGCTTGCAATTCCTTAATCGCATCTTTCAATTGTGGGATAGAAGCACTGATATTTGGTAATTTTACGATATTAGCTTCTGGTTTTTTTGCTAATTCTCCAAGTATCGCTAAATCATCAGAGACTTTTTGGTCATCATTTAAAAAATCTGGAAATACAGCTAAAATTCTAGCAGCCAAAGAAATATCCTTAGTTTCGATATTAATACCAGAAGATTTTACAAAAGCTTGTATAATTGGTAATAATGAGCGGGTTGCTAAAGCTGGAGCTTCGTCGGTTTTTGTATAAATAATTTTAGACATTGATATCGCTTGTTTTTTTTAATTAGTATAAAACTAAAATTTGAATGCATACCATTTTAGCTTCAAAAACAGCAATAATAAAATGTCCTTAATTTTGCTTTCTGCTAAATATAAAAATAAACTGTAACTAAGGCTATGCTTTAATTTTTCTATTCAATATAAAGAAATAACAATTATTTTATTTTATTACAATTTCAATTTTGAAATGGTATAGAAATTAAATTTTAACGATTGCGAATATACAAAAAATGAGATTTATAAATGAAGAATATATTGATGAATAGCATCGAAATAGTACATATTTACTGTTTATTTAATAAAATTTAGAAGCGATATGAATTTGATAATAATTATACTATTAATGTATTAAAAAACAAAAGCCATATCACTGCAGAATTTAATCTACTTTGATATGGCTTTTTTTGAAATAAATTAACATGACCTAATAAGTATTGCTACTCATAATTGTTTAAAATTTCATTTAAACGGTTTCGGTTCAAGTATTTTTATTTCAATGAAACATAATTGTAATTTTCAAAATGTATTGACCTATTACAAATATGTTTCTTAATTGTTTTCTTTATGTTATTAATTAACTATCACACTTTCGTGTTAAAATTATTATTAACATGGCTTACATTTCAACAATTACTTTCGTTACTGCTGTTTTTTAAGCTTTCAATTATACTAGCCATTACCTGCTTGCACATGTAAAACTTTTTATAACATCTTGATTTTTCATGATACTCACATGTAAAAGTGACACATTAAAACCTAGAAAACAATATATAAAGAACGTTATCTTTATTTAGAAGTTTATGTAAATTCGTTGTTGAGGCGAAACCAACATTAAGTTGTCTTTTACTTCATATGTAAATGTAACATCACATTGCAGAAAAAAAAAATTTTTGACTTATTAGATATCAACATCTTACAAACTAAAGTTGTTAACATTTGTTAATAACTTTAGTTTATGAATCAAATCTATTGTGATGATTATCCCACTATTTGTTTCTGTTTATTTCAAAAATAGACTGTTACTAAAGTTATACTATATTTTTAATTTACGTAAATGGTTTTTCTTATATGTAGTTGATAATTCAAAAAAAAAACTTGAGATAACTCAAGTCTTTTAAATACTACAATTGCAGATATATTATTAACGTCTACGCTCGGTAATTCTAGCTTTTTTACCTGTAAGGCCTCTAAAGTAAAATATACGTGCTCTACGCACTTTACCACGTTTGTTAACTTCTATTTTTTGTAATGCAGGTAAATTAACTGGGAAGATACGCTCCACACCGATAGATCCTGACATTTTTCTAATTGTAAAAGTTTCTGAAGCTCCAGACCCTCTTCTTTGAATTACTACACCTCTAAAAAACTGAGTACGTGTTTTAGTACCCTCTTTAATTTCGTAGAATACTGTAATTGTATCACCAGCAGCAAATTCTGGTAAATCTTTTCTTGTTACAAATTCGTCTTGTACAAATTTTACTAAAGATTCCATATCTTTAAATTTAATTATAATTAGTTCAGAACAACATTCACGATTCTCGCCAGAGGTTAACCCGAAATTGGCTGCAAATATAATTAATAATTAAGAATGTACAATTAATAACTGTTTTTTTTAAGGGTGTTTCTTTTTGCTCATATCTTCAATGTTTTTAAACCTTATGAGGTCACAGAAGGTTAGGCTGTTTGCTTTATCTTTCTTATGAGCAGTCACGAACTTGATCCGGACTCATTAATTAATTTATGTTTAAGTTCAAATTAAATTTTTTATTTAACGCTTCACGGAAATCATACGGTTGTTGTTTTTAATACGAAGTGAGTAAACAGTTATAATCTCAATGAACATTTAAAGGCAAGCGGTTTTAAATCATTACTAGTTAAGATATTACTTGTTTTGTACTAAATTTTTTTTAGTTTTAGATTTTTTCAATATTAATTATCCAACAAGTCAGGACGACGTTCTTTAGTTCTCAAATAAGCCTGTTCCTCACGCCATTTTTCAATTTCAGGAAAGTTACCACCAAATAGTAATTTTGGTACTTTCCAACCTTTATAGTCTCTAGGTTTTGTATAGATAGGTGGCGCTAACAGACCATCTTGAAACGAATCGGTTAATGCGGAGGTTTCATTTCCTAAAACGCCTGGTATTAATCTTATTATAGCATCGCAAAGTACAGCAGCTCCTAATTCGCCACCAGATAATACATAATCACCTATAGAAATTTCGCGAGTTATAAAATGATCACGCACGCGTTGGTCCACACCTTTATAGTGACCGCATAAAATAATTATGTTTTCTTTTAGCGATAATTGGTTGGCTATACCTTGTTTTAAAGTTTCGCCATCGGGCGTCATATAAATAACTTCGTCATAACTGCGCTCTGCTTGTAGTGCCGAAATGCATTTATCAATAGGTTCCACCATCATAACCATGCCTGCGCCACCACCAAATTGTGTGTCGTCAATAGATTTGTAATTATCTGTAGTATAGTCTCTTAAATTATGAAAATATATTTCTACCAAGTCAGCATCAATAGCGCGTTTAAGAATAGACGCTTCAAACGGACTTTTAAGTAATTCTGGTAAAACAGTAATTATATCTATGCGCATGGTAAGTATTTAATTAGCGCAAATATAATTTAATTGTTCGGGAAGAAGTAAGGAAATTTTATTGTGATTTGGTTTATTCCAAAATTTCATAATCTATATCTAGTTTTCGTAAAGCTCTTAATGCCGATCCAGAATTTTTGTCTGTTACTTCAATATCTACAGTATCACCTTCCAACAAAATATCTGTAAGGCCATGTGATAAAGAATCATCAGCATTTGAAATTTCTGCAATGCATTTAGCTATGGCTCTTTTATCTGGTCTTTGGGCATCGCACGATAATAAGTTTAGTTTCATAATAATAGTTAATTATGTAGTGTATATGGAGAAACTGTTAATTTTTTTTAAAATATTTGTTATTTAACAGGCTTTAAAGCTACCAACTCCGCAATCTTACAAACCACTTCAGTCGCTTTTACCATACTCTCAACAGGCACATACTCGTAGCGCCCATGAAAATTATGTCCACCAGCAAAAATATTAGGGCAAGGTAATCCCATATAACTCAATTGCGAGCCATCTGTCCCGCCCCGAATGGCTTTAATAAGAGGTTTAATATCCAATTGCTTCATAGCTTCTTCAGCAAAATCAACAATATGCATAACTGGTTCAACTTTCTCCTTCATGTTAAAATACTGGTCTTTAATTTCGGTAGTGATCACTTGTCTGCCATATTGGGAATTAAGCTCGTTTGTAAGTTTCATCATCATTTCTTTTCTAGCTTCAAAATGTTCTATGTCGTGGTCGCGAATAATATAATGTAAAGTAGTTTCCTCAACATTACCAATTATGTCGTGCAAATGAAAAAAACCTTGGTACCCTTCTGTATGTTCTGGAGTTTCTAGTCGCGGTAATGAATTTATAAACTCCGTAGCAATATACATCGAATTTATCATTTTATCTTTTGCGTAACCTGGATGCACAATCTTACCTTTTATTTTTACTACAGCACCCGCGGCATTAAAATTTTCGTATTCTAATTCCCCAATTTGGCTACCATCCATAGTATATGCCCAATCTGCTCCAAATTTTGCGACATCAAATTTGTGTGCGCCTCTCCCAATTTCTTCATCTGGGGTAAAACCAATTCTTATTTCTCCATGTTTAATTTCTGGGTGTTTAACTAAATGTTCCATAGCTGAAACTATTTCGCAAATTCCTGCTTTATCATCCGCTCCTAAAAGGGTTTTGCCGTCTGTGGTGATTAGTGTCTGACCTTTATAAAGTAGTAAATCTTCAAAATAATCGGGAGACAAAACAATATCTTCAGCTTCATTTAAAATGATATCTTTTCCGTTGTATTTCTCTATAATTTGAGGCTTGACATTAGCGCCCGTAAAATCTGGTGAGGTATCAAAATGCGAAATAAAACCAATAGTTGGTACATCATGTTCTACATTACTTGGTAAAGTCGCCATGATATATGCATGCTTATCAATACTTACATCTTGCATACCGATAGACTTTAATTCTTCAACAAGCTTATTGGCTAAAATCCATTGTTTTTTTGTGCTTGGAGTTGTATCAGAAGTTGGGTCTGATTCGGTATCAATAGTAACGTAACTTATAAAACGCTTTATAATATGCTCTTTTAATATCATGAAAATTTGAGTTTGTAGTGGTATTATCGACTGCTAATTATTGGCTGTAATTTACAATTATTAAGCGTGAATAAGTATGTGCCGCTTGATTTTTTATTTACAGTTTTTCAACTTATTTTTGCATTAAATTCTATTGATGTACAAAGTACTACTTCGCCCACTTTTTTTTTATTTCGACCCTGAAAAAATTCACCATTTCACCTTTTTATTGATAAAATTCACCTCAAAATTACCTGGGTTTAAAAGGCTGTACAAGCGTTTATATGTTTTGGAAGACAACAAGTTAGAACGAAAACTATTCGGACTTAAATTTAAAAATCCAGTAGGTTTAGCGGCAGGTTTCGATAAAAATGCCTTATTATACAACGAATTAGCAAATTTTGGTTTCGGTTTTATTGAAATAGGAACCGTAACGCCGAATGGACAAGCAGGAAATCCAAAAAAAAGATTATTCAGGCTAAAAGAAGACCAAGGCATTATTAACCGTATGGGTTTTAATAATGAAGGTATACATGCTGCAATTAAACACTTAAAGAAAAATAAAGGCAAACTGATTATTGGTGGTAATATTGGTAAAAACACCGATACAAAGCCAGAGGAATATACAAAAGATTATTTGGAGTGCTTTAATGCGCTTCATCCTTATGTGGATTATTTTGTATTGAATGTAAGTTGCCCAAATGTTGGTAGTCATGCTAAATTGACTGATAAGGATTATCTTGAAGAATTAATTGGAGCTGTTCAAAGCACAAATAAAACATTTGATAAACAAAAACCGATTCTTCTAAAAATAGCACCAGATTTAAACAATATTCAGTTAGATGAAATTATCCAACTTGTAAACCATACCAATCTTGATGGTGTTATTGCGAGTAATACATCAACAGATAGAAGTCATTTAAAAACTTCAAAAGAAAGACTTAAGGATATAGGAAACGGTGGCTTAAGTGGAAGGCCTATTAGAGAAAAAAGTACTCAAGTTATAAAATACCTTTCAGATAAAAGCAGTAAGGCATTTCCTATTATAGGGGTTGGTGGTATTCATTCAGCTAAAGATGCTCTTGAAAAACTTGATGCTGGAGCAGATTTAATTCAAATTTATACAGGCTTTGTTTATGAGGGACCAGGATTAATTAAGTCAATTAATAAAGCGATACTCAAAAAGTGATTTTTTTTAATTAATTATAAGTTTTTGAATGTTACTTGAATCCTCGGTATTCGAAATTTTTAATAAGTAAATACCTTTATTTAATTGAGATAAATCCAAGTTTAATTTAGGTGAATTTTTTTTTACTTGAATTTGCTTTACCAATTTACCTAAAACATTATAAACCTTTACATTTTCTAAATCAATACCTTTGATATTAGAAATTGTAACCTCTCCGTTTGAAGGGTTTGGATAAATTTTTAAATTTTCAATGGAATTGATATGTCCGATACTTAAAGTTGAAGAATTGTAAGTAAACATAATAGTTGCCATTTTATTTCCATTTATAGGAAATCCGGATACCTTAGCAATAGGAATTCTTGGTACTGTAACCATATTGGCTGAAGTGTAATTGGTTCCTGAATCTGTTCCAGAATCATAGGCAAAAATATCCATAGTAAAAGTGTCTTTCCAACCATTGTTTATGGAAGGGTTGCCGGATTTTAAATCTAAATTGTTAACCGCTATAAACCAATCTGGGCTAGGAGCTACCATAGATACTAGAGTTACATAATGAAATTCTGTAGTAACTTCTAGCCCAGAAATGCTAGCAATGCTATTATTGCCCGCAAATGGTAAAAAGGATTTTTGGGGTATTAAATTTGCGTTAGCATTATTATTAACTTCACTTTGAAAATCACTTGTATTACCAGTCTCAGCTATAGTCTTAATCCCATTAGTGGATGGGGCAAGAACGCCAAATTCTAAAACATCATTTAGATTTTTGTGTGTCGCACCTATAAGAGGAGACCAATGGGCGTTAGGGGGTAGTGTAGTATGGTCGGTAGTATTCCAGATAGTAGTAATTGAAACATCGTAATTAGCTATACTGGTTTGCCCAAAACTATAAGCAAAGATTGAAAAAAATAATAACAGCGTAATTTCTTTCATGTTATATATTTTGAAGGTTAATAGTTATTTGTTTATGTCGTAATTACTTTTTAAAACTTACATTCATAAAAAATAGTAGTATTTTTATCAACTGAATTCCTGCAATTATAATGATAAAACCAATAAAAATTATTGAATGCCCGCGAGATGCTATGCAAGGTATAAAGCAATTTATACCTACAGCGCAGAAAGTGCAATATATTCAGAGTTTATTACGAGTTGGTTTTGACACTATTGATTTTGGAAGTTTTGTGTCGCCAAAGGCCATTCCTCAAATGATTGACACTGCGGAGGTTCTATCTCAATTGGATTTAAGTACAACTACAAGCAAACTTTTGGCCATTATTGCAAATACCAGAGGAGCGGATGATGCATCCAAACATGCGGCAATTGATTATTTGGGCTATCCATTTTCAATTTCAGAGAATTTCCAAATGCGTAATACGCATAAAACCATTGCAGAGTCCATTGTTGCACTCTCTGAAATTATTGATATAGCAGATAAATCAAACAAGCAATTAGTGGTTTATATTTCTATGGGTTTTGGAAACCCTTATGGCGATCCATGGAATGTAGATATAGTAGGCGAGTGGACTGAAAAACTTGCCAACATGGGTGTTAAAATTTTATCGCTAAGTGATACCGTTGGAACTTCTGAGCTAGAAAGTATAGATTATTTATTTTCAAACTTAATTCCTTTATATCCTAATATAGAATTTGGTGCGCATCTTCATACTACACCAACTAAATGGTTTGAAAAAGTTGATGCGGCTTACAAAGCAGGCTGTCATCGTTTTGATGGTGCTATTCAAGGTTTTGGGGGCTGCCCCATGGCGAAAGATGAATTAACAGGCAATATGCCAACTGAGAAACTACTTTCTTACTTTACTTCAGAAAAAATTAACAGTTTAAACGCGCTTAGTTTTGAAAGTGCTTATAATGAAGCTTCAAAAATTTTTAACTATTATCATTAATTATTAAGCTTAAATTTTTCAATTATAAGTTTTTTAAATGTTAAAATATTTTATATAAATACTTGTAAAACAATTATTTATAAAATTTTAATTTTCTTTATTTAAATTTAATCTAAATAAACTTTGCGTAAATTATAATGTGTTTTTATATTTGCAACTTCAATAAAAGTATTATTTATAATAAGTCTAAATAAAAACAACAAATCAATTAAAATGAAAAAATTAGTTCTAAGTTTATTCGTAATAGGAGGTATGTTAACTTCTTGTTCAAATGATGATGATGGTCCAGATAGTAACAGTGTTGAATCTCCTGCAACGTATGATTTTACAAGAAATGGAAATTCTACAGTAAGTTTTGGTGGTCAATCCACAAGAATTTTAATGGCAGATGAGGTTGTATCTGCTTTAAAAGATAATAATAATAACGAAGCTAAAATTGATGCTATGTTTGCACACGTTGAAGGTGAAGCAGATTTTAGCGATGCTAATTTAAATGCTTCTAATAAGAGTGTTCGTAGTAAAACAGCAGCTTCAACAGATTATTTCTCAGCAAATACAACCAATGCAAATGCTATCAAAGCAGATTTTGATGGTTGGATAGCTTCTCAAGCTAATGATGTATTTCCAAATTGGGCAAATATTGCAGTAGCTGGTCAAGCAGGTCAATTACAACAAGCAGGTGGAGGAACTATACGTTATATAAATGGTAAAGGTTTAGAGTATAACCAAGCTTTTGCTAAAGGCTTGATAGGTGCTTTAATGATAGATCAAATACTTAATAATTATTTGAGTCCGGACGTTTTAGATGCGGGTTCAAATAAAGTAAATAATGACAATGGTGTTTTAGATGAAGGTAAAAATTATACCACTATGGAGCATAAATGGGATGAAGCTTTTGGTTACTTATATGGAAATGAAGCAGATCCTAATGCACCAAAATTAGAAGCAGATCAGTTTTTAAGTGAATATATTGACAGAGTTGAAAAAGATGAAGATTTTAAAGGTATTGCTGATGATGTTTATGATGCTTTCAAATTAGGAAGAGCTGCTATAGTTGAACAAGATTATACACTGCGAGATAAACAAGCAGAAATTATTAGAGAAAATATCTCTATGATTCCAGCGGTTAGAGCGGTGTATTATTTACAGTCAGGAAAAGCCAATTTAACAGCTGATAATGCCAAGGCTTTTCATGCTTTATCTGAAGCTTACGGATTCATTTATAGTTTACAATTTACAAGAATGCCAGACTCAACGTCGCCTTATTTCACTAAAGCAGAAGTTGATGGGTATTTAGCGCAACTAATGACAGGTAACGGATTTTGGGATGTTACAGAAACAACTTTAGATACTATTTCTGATGAAATTTCAGCAACGTTTGGTTTTACTACCGCTCAAGCTGCACCAGCTATCTAGAAATAAATAATAAAAAGTAGTTGTTGCCACATTTTACACAACAACTACTTTTCTGTACTTTTGCAAAAAAAAAATAAAGATAAATTATGAAAATGAAAAAGTTTTTTTTAGGATTAATTTTAGTAGGTTTTATAGTTGCTTGTAGCTCTTCATCTTCTGATGATGATCCAAAAGGAGGGAATGATAATTTTGATAGAGACGCCTTATTAATTAATGTTGCTGATAATATTATTATACCAGCTTTTGAAGATTTGCAAGTGAAACTTTCCGCTTTAGATGCTACTAAAAGCACTTTTGTAGATGATAAAAGTCAAACGAATTTAGATGCTTTAAGTGATGCTTGGTTAGAAGCATATAAGTCATGGCAATATGTTGAAATGTTTAATATTGGTAAAGCTGAAGAACGTGGTGGAAAAGAGTTTGGTTTTGTTAGTTTTTTTAACATACATCCATTAACAGTTGATGATGTACAAAATGGTGCTAAAAATGGTAATTACGATTTAGATTCAGGTAATTTTCATGATGCACAAGGGTTTCCGGCATTAGATTTTTTAATACATGGTTTAGCAGATAGTGATGCTAATGCTATAGATAAATTTACATCAAATACAAGTAACGCCGGTTATGCTGATTATTTAACAGATGTTATTGCACAAATGATGACTTTAAATAATTCTTATTTGAGTGATTGGAAAGGTAATTACCGATCCACTTTTATAGGAGGAACTGGTAACACGGCAACAAGTTCTTTAAATAAAATTGTAAATGATTTCATTTTTTATTACGAAAAGTTACTTAGAGCAAAAAAAATAGGGACACCGGCAGGTAATTTTTCGAATATGCCTTTGCCTGAAACCGTAGAAGCGTTTTATAAAAAAGATGTTTCAAAAGATTTAGCGCTAATAGGTCTTAATGCCGCACAGGATTTTTTCAATGGAAAAGCTTATAAAGGCAGTTCTAATGGAGAAAGTTTTAAAACATATTTAGAATTTTTAGATAGAGCGGATTTAGTTACTTTAATAAATACTAGATTTAATGATGCTCGCCAAAAAATAAAGGTATTAGACAGCAATTTTGTCACTCAAATTAATACAGATAACACAAAGATGACAGAAGCTTATGATGCTTTACAGTTAGCAGTTGTTAGCCTAAAAATAGACATGGTTCAAGCGTTTGATGTTAATCTAGATTTTACAGATAATGATGGTGATTAATAAAAAATAAAAATTGATTAAAAGGTTGTCCAATAAAATATGGCAACCTTTTTTTATACAATGATATTCAATTTAAAAACATATCTATCTAAAACCACTCACGCAGCTCCATTAGCTGTATTTAGAATGTGTTTTGGTATCATAATGTGTTTTAGTATCATGCGTTTTTGGTACCATGGCTGGATTGAAACGTTTTACATTCAACCAAAATTTCATTTTTCATATTACGGTTTTGAATGGGTAAAATCTCTTGAGAACTATACTTATTTGCTTTTTTTAATCTGCGGATTAGCTTCACTTTTTGTGGCGTTAGGTTTTAAATATCGTATGGCCATTATCACTTTTTTTCTGAGTTTTACTTACATCGAATTGATGGATAAAACGACCTATTTAAACCATTATTACTTTATAAGTTTATTAAGTTTTTTAATGATTTTTCTACCTGCAAATGCTACTTTTTCATTAGATAATATTCTTAAGAAGAAAAGCTATGAATATATTCCAAAATGGACTACTGATAGTGTAAAACTCCTTTTAGGTATCGTTTATTTTTACGCAGGTTTAGCTAAACTAAACAGCGATTGGTTATTTAGAGCACAACCTTTAAAAATATGGTTGCCTTCAAAATATGATTTACCACTTATTGGAGATACATTAATGCAACAAAACTGGTTTCATTTTGCTATGAGTTGGAGTGGTGCTTTATATGACTTAAGCATTCCATTTTTATTGTCATACAAAAGAACACGCGTTTTTGCTTTCATATTAGTGGTTGTTTTTCATGTATTTACTCGAGTTTTGTTTCCTATTGGTATGTTTCCGTTTATTATGATTGTTTCAGCATTGATATTCTTTGATGCCAATTTTCATCAGAAGATTATCAAAATTTTAAAACGCATTTTTAATTCAAAAACAAGTTTTCAAAGTATTGAAATGTGTAAGACACATTTTAAAAAACCAGTTTTAATAATTATTGGCTTATTCTTCTGTATTCAATTATTTGTTCCTTTTCGTTATGCATTATATCCAAACGAATTATTTTGGACTGAGGAAGGCTATCGTTTTTCATGGCGGGTTATGCTCATGGAAAAAATGGGCATTGCAACATTCAAAATTGTAAATGCTAAAACTGGTAATTTTTTCTATGTGGATAATAAAGATTTTTTAACACCTCTGCAAGAAAAACAAATGAGTTCTCAACCTGATTTCATTTTAGAATATGCACATTATTTAGGCGACCATTTTAAATCGCAAGGGCATAAAAATATTCAGGTTTTTGTTGAAAGTTATGTAGCTTTAAATGGCAGATTAAGCCAACCATTTATAGATAAAAACGTAGATTTGTACGCTGAAAAAGAATCATTTAAACCTAAACATTGGATTTTACCATTTAAGGATGACATTAAAGGACTTTAAAATCATATTAGCACTTATTTTCAGTGTGTCATTATACGCTCAAAATAATATTTCGGGTACAGTTATTTTTTCAAAAGATAGCAAACCAGTTGCAGATGTCAAGGTTTACGATAAAGTTTCAGGATTAATAACAACTACAAATACTTCAGGTTATTTTAAGTTTCAAACATCTAAAAAAGAAATCACTTTGGTGTTTTTCTCTTTTGAATATGATGTTGAAGAAGTCACTATACAAACGGAAAACACTTCAGAACTAAATATTGTTTTAAAAGATTTGACTCAGAATTTATCAGAAGTTGAAATAACAGCCAGAAAGCAACGCATCTTCGAATTAAAACGTTTGAATGATGTTGAAGAAACGGCTATTTATGCAGGTAAAAAAACAGAGGTTGTTTTAGTGGGACAGTCTATGGCAAATTTAGCATCCAACAACGCGCGTCAAATTTATAGTCAAGTTGCCGGTTTAAATATTTACCAAAATGATGATGCTGGTTTACAACTAAATATTGGTGGACGTGGATTAGACCCCAACCGAACTGCCAACTTCAACACCAGACAAAATGGTTACGATATTAGTGCCGATGTTTTGGGTTATCCAGAAAGTTATTACACACCAGCTTCTGAAGGTCTAGAAGAAATTCAAGTGATTCGTGGTGCAGCATCTTTACAATACGGTACGCAGTTTGGAGGTCTAATTAATTTTAAAATGAAATCGCCAAATCCAAATAAACCATTAGAAATTATAACTAGAAACACAGCTGGTAGTTTTGGACTGTACACTAATTTTACGAGTTTAAGTGGAACAAAAAATAAATGGAGTTATTATACTTATTTCAACTATAAAACAGGCGATGGGTTCAGACCAAATTCTCAGTTTGAATCTAAAAACGTATTTGCTCATTTAGGGTATCAGTTTAATGAAAAAACAAAACTAACAGGTGAGGTTACTTATATGCGATATCTAGCACAACAAGCTGGCGGATTAACTGATGATATGTTTAATGAAGACCCTTTACAAAGCAATCGCTCACGTAATTGGTTTCAAGTCAATTGGTTGTTATATAATTTTAAATTATCACACGCCTTTTCTGAAAAAACAAATTTTACGTTTAACTTCTTTGGGTTGAATGCATCTCGTGACGCCTTAGGTTTTAGAAGCAATAGAGTAAGTCAAGTAGATTCAGGAAATGAACGGGATTTAATTAAAGGCGATTTTAATAATTTTGGCTTTGAATCACGTCTATTAACTAAATATAAAGCCTTTAATAAAGACGCCACATTTTTAATTGGTACTAAGTTTTATAAAGCAAATAATTTTCAAGAGCAAGGCCCTGGGAGTGATGGTAATGGGCCCGACTTTAAACTGGTTACAGAAACATATCCCAATTATGATAATCAATCTCAATTTGATTTACCAAACTTAAACATGTCTGTTTTTGGAGAAAATATTTTTTATTTGACAGATAAATTTTCAGCAACACCAGGATTTAGATTTGAATACATCAAAACACAAAGTGATGGTTTTTTTGAAGAAATTAGAACGGATGCCGCAGGCAACGTCATTTTTGAAGAAACTATAGAAAAAAATGAAAATTTTGAACGTTCATTTTTATTATTAGGTTTAGGGTTAAGCTATAAGCCTTCTACTAATTTTGAAGTTTACGGAAATATTTCTCAAAATTACCGTTCTGTGACATTTTCAGATATTGCTATTAATAATCCAGGATTTTCAATTGATCCAAATATTACAGATGAAGATGGTTTTACCATAGATTTAGGTTTACGAGGAAATTTTAAAAATACAATATCTTATGATTTGGGCATTTTCGGTCTATTTTATAACAACAGAATTGGTTTTGAATTTAAAGAAATTCCAGGTACAGGAGGACAAACCACTAACGAACGTAGAAATGTTGGAGATGCTCGAATATTCGGTTTAGAATCTTTATTTGATTTTAACTTAAAGAAGATTTTCAATTTGAATAGTAATATTAAGTTTAATTATTTTATAAATACATCCATTATTAATTCTAAATATTTAAAATCTGATATTAACGGAATTGAAGGAAATAAGGTGGAATTTGTTCCAGGTTTAAATCTGAAAACGGGTATTCAAGGTGGATATAAAAATTTGCTAGCTAATATTCAATATAGTTATTTAGGTAATCAATTTAGTGATGCAACAAATGCTTTAAGTGATGGAGCGACTAGTGTGGTTGGTAGAATTCCAGAATACGATATTTTAGACGTATCATTATCCTATAATTATAAAAACTTCAAATTAGAAACTGGTTTAAACAATGTTTTGGATAATAGTTATTTTACAAGACGCGCAACGGGTTATCCTGGACCTGGAATTATTCCATCAGCACCAAGAAACTGGTACGCCACACTTCAAATTAAATTTTAAACATTTTTAAGATGAAAATAGTAAAGAAAATATTAATTATTTATTAATCGGATTAGTTTTAATTCAGTTTTACAGACCAGAAAAAAATGATGCAGAATATAGGGATGTGGCTGCTTTTGATGCTGAAACAAAACCTAGTAAAACGGTTAAAGCCATTTTAGAGAACAACTGTTATGACTGCCACAGTAATAAAACGGAATATCCTTGGTATGCAGAGGTTGCACCAGTTTCATTCTGGTTACATGACCATATTGAAGAAGGCAATGAGCATTTTAATGTGTCTAAATGGGAAAGTTATTCAGATAAAAAGAAAGACCATAAACTAGACGAATTAATTGAAGAGGTTTTAGCAGGGGAGATGCCATTGGAATTTTATACCATGCTTCATGGTTCGATTTCCGAAACTGAAAAAGAAGAATTAGTAACTTGGGCAAAGAAGGCTAGACAAAATTACGATTTAGAATAGACTTCATGTTATAAATCACAGGTTATAAAAAACAAAAAATATTCCTAGATTATAGTATTATGTTGCGCACAAGCGCGTTAAGGATAGTAGTGGAAAGCCCACAGCCCGACTTTAGGAGGTGCGAGGACTTGTAACGTAAAGCCTGACCCTTTTCGGGTAACGCCCAAATAATTTTTATAATTCACAAAATAAATTCAGTTGAGCAATGCCATTTTCTTAACAGTAAATTATAATCCTAGTTTGTATTTAAGTTGTATATTTGCACGCAATTATAACTATAATTGCCATGACTGCACAAGAAAATAAAATACTAGGAGAAGGCTTAACTTATGACGATGTTTTGCTAGTCCCAGCTTTTTCTGAAGTACTTCCAAGAGAGGTAAATATTCAAACAAAATTTACACGTAACATTACTATAAACGTACCAATCATATCCGCAGCAATGGATACGGTAACGGAAAGTAAAATGGCTATTGCTATGGCTCAGGAGGGTGGTATTGGTGTGTTGCATAAAAATATGTCTATAGAGGCACAAGCGCAAAAAGTAAAAAAGGTAAAACGTGCTGAAAGTGGTATGATTATAGATCCCGTAACTTTGCCGTTAACAGCCAAAGTGAAACACGCTAAAAATTTCATGTCTGAATATAGTATTGGAGGCATCCCTATTGTTGATGATAAAGGTATTTTAAAAGGAATAGTAACCAACCGTGATTTACGTTTTGAGCATAATAACAAGCGCCCAATAGTGGAAGTAATGACAAGTGAAAACTTAGTTACGGCAGCTGTTGGAACCTCCTTACAAGATGCCGAAAAAATTCTACAAGAACATAAAATTGAAAAATTACTTATTGTAGATGATAATTTTAAATTATCAGGTTTAATAACGTTTAGGGACATTACCAAAGTGACCCAAAAACCTAACGCAAATAAAGACCAATATGGGCGTTTACGAGTAGCGGCAGCCATAGGCGTTACAGCAGATGCTGTGGATAGGGCAGAGGCTTTAGTAAATGCAGGCGTAGATGCAGTGGTTATTGATACGGCTCACGGCCATACTAAAGGGGTTGTTAATGTGCTCAAGGCTATAAAATCCAAATTCCCGAATTTGGATGTTATTGTTGGAAATATAGCGACTGGTGCTGCGGCTAAGTATTTAGTTGAAGCAGGTGCAGATGCCGTGAAAGTGGGTATTGGCCCGGGTTCTATTTGTACAACGCGAGTTGTTGCAGGTGTCGGGTTTCCACAATTTTCTGCCGTACTGGAAGTCGCAGCAGCCATTAAAGGCTCTGGTGTTCCCGTAATAGCAGATGGAGGTATTCGATATACAGGAGATATCCCAAAAGCGATTGCAGCGGGTGCAGATACCGTTATGTTAGGTTCGCTTTTAGCAGGAACAAAAGAGTCTCCTGGAGAAACCATTATATATGAAGGGCGAAAATTTAAATCCTATCGTGGCATGGGTTCTGTTGAAGCCATGAAAGAAGGTAGTAAAGATCGTTATTTTCAGGATGTTGAGGATGATATTAAAAAATTAGTACCAGAAGGTATTGTAGGTCGTGTACCATACAAAGGCGATTTATTTGAAAGTATCCATCAATTTATTGGTGGTTTACGAGCAGGTATGGGCTATTGTGGCGCAAAAGATGTTGAAACGCTTAAGGAGATTGGACAGTTTGTTAAAATTACGTCTAGTGGAATTAACGAAAGCCATCCGCATGATGTTACTATTACTAATGAGTCTCCTAATTATTCAAGATAATTGGTGTTGATTGACTAGTCCTAAATAGTCGCTCCTGATTAAGCGTAGTTTTTTTTGACAAAAAGCCATAAATAAAAAACCAGAGAAGATAACTTCTCTGGTTTTTTATTTCTATACCTGTAAATTTAATTTAAAAGTTACGGCATATGGTTATTTACTGGATTTCAACATTAGAAAATGTAATGTTTATATCTTCAGAACCACCTGTAACCGAACCAAATTCATCAGAATCATCTGCACCCTCTGGCTCATGTACTAAAATAATTTGTACATTTCCAGTACTTGCAGCACCTGCAACCCAAGTCGTATTTAAACCTAACTTCTCACTATCAGAAGCGTCAACGTCATCATCATCTCTCGATAGTGTTAAATTTATGCCATTTACAGCATAAACAAAAAAGTGCTCATCTGCTTCTGGAATGATGTCATCATTAAGAACATCTTCTGCAGGGTCTTCAGACTCGTTAGTTAAGGCTAAAGTTAATGCATATGTTTCACCAGAGGTAAAAGTGCCAGAAACAAGCTCTGTTGAAGCTCCGTCCTGTCCGTCGGGTGCTACACTTGCCATAGTAACAATATCTAAAGGGTCATCATTGTTTACGAAAGTAAGTGTCACATTTGTAATTAATTCTTCTTCAAGAACCGGAGCTGGATTATCATCGTCATCAGAACATGAAGTAATAAGTGTTAGGCAAAAAAATGCACCAATAAAAAATTTAGTAGTTTTCATAAGATTTAATGTTAAATAATTGATTTTCATTGTTTTAAAATTTAAGATGTTAGTATTCATGTTTATTAATAATTAAATTGTATTTGTAATGTTATATTACGCCCTAGGTCGTCTGAAAAAAAGCGTAATTGATTTAGGTAATTTCTGTATGATGTATTTAATATATTATTTATTCCAAAACTGACATTCAAGTTTGTTTTTTTATTAAATGTAAAAGTAGCTTCACTATAAAAATGTAATAAATTATAGGCAGGTGGAGGTGTACTGATATCGATAAGCGTACGTTCGCCATTAAGTTGATTTTCTACCTCAAAATTAAAATCGGGCAATTCATTCTGTTCAAATACCCATTCTGATTTTAAACTAGCTGAAAAATTATGCCACGTCTTCTTTTTATAAGTAATTTGATTCATGGTATTAAATGCTGGTATATCAATCAAGGGGATATCATTTTCTAGATCATACCCTTTTGTAAGAGCTGTTTTGTTTTGCCACTGCCAATTATTTGTAAAATTGTAAGTAGTATTTAAATCAATACCAAACAGCTCGGCATGGTTTTGTTGATATTCCCAAAAGGGGAATGGCCCTCTTATGGTGCTTATAAAATCAAAAGGTCTTAAGTAGATAAAATCTTTTATGTTGTTATAAAATACTTCAGTCAATAGATTGAATTTTGTTGATTTATAGCTATATGATATCGAAACTCTATTAGAAACTTCTTTACCATACCTGATATCACCAAGCTCAAATCTTGCAGCAGAGTGGTGCAAGCCATCACTAAACAACTCTGAAGGATTTGGCGGCCTGCTGGAAAGTGCATAATTACCGATAAGGTAGCTTGTATCGTTTAAGTAGAATTTTGCGCCTGCTGATACTGATATATTATGATAATTAAATATCGGATTGGTTAACAACTGTGTTGGTAGCTCTTCAATAATAATATCTGAGAAATCAATATCATAACCACGTTCTTCCCAACGGGATTTTCGATAAAATTTCTTGGCGTCAATTCTATTAAAATCATAACGTATGCCAGCATCTATAATAAGACTGTTATTTATTCGCCATTCTGACGTAGTATATACTCCAAAATCATATTTTTTATAGTCAGGAATTAAACGTCTTACTCCCGTTTCTGGACTTGCAAAATTATCCTGAAAACGCCCCATAATTCCGAAATTTAATTTTCTGTCTAGGTTTGCATCCAAATTTAAGTCTGCCAGAACGGTTTGCGTTTGTAATGTTAAATCAATAGCTGGGATATCTCTTCTATCACCAATTCTAACATCAAACTCAAGGCGTTTGTTATTTTGATAATCATATTGAAGGGTAACTTTACCAAAGTTTGAAAAACGTTTATAGTAATTCGCTTTTGTCAAATGATGTGTTATGTCCTGTTTTGGTGCATTTATACCATAACTAAAACCTCTATTAATACTCGGTTGCCCAGAATTTATAGCACGCTCCAAATCAAAAACACTACCAATGTGTGAGGCTCCAAGAATGCCAATTTCGCTTTTTAAAAAGCTATAATAAATTTCAAAGCCAGATTGAAATTTGTTTTTTCCAAATCGTGTCGCTAAACCTTTTGAACTTGATCCAGTATTAGTAAGATTATAGTTTCGAGCCTTAAAATCTCCATTCCTTTTATAAGAACCTTGTACTTGTGCAAACCAGCCTGAACTAAAATTTTTATTTAATGTTGATGATATGTTATAACCTCGGCCATTGGTCTGACCTCCCAAAAGGGTTCGACCGTAGAGGGTATCTTTGCGTACTATTATACTTGGGTTTATTACTACAACGCCACCTATGGCATCTCCTCCATAGGCTAATGCTCCTGCACCTTTAATAACAGAAATTTGATTTGCACTGTTAATATCAATATTAGGTGCATGTTCAATACCCCATTCTTGATCCTGTAAACGCACGTTGTTATTCAAAATTAGTATTCTACTACTGTGTAGACCATTAATCATAGGTTTTACAATAGTGCTTCCTGTATTTATTGATGATATACCTGAAACTTCTTTTAATGCATCACCCAAACTTAAATTGCTATAGCGTTTTAAAACATTATTTTTAATAACTGTTTCTTGAGCTGTTTTTGTGATTTTGCTGCCTCTATTTCTTAGGCTCACTTCATCTAATTCTTCTAAATGATGTTCCATGTTTATCTTGCTGTATGTGTCGCCGTTAATAGTCACCAGAATACGTTTGGTTTCACATCCTACATGGGATATAACAAGACTTAATTGACCGTTACACAGATTTTTAATAGAGAATTTGCCATTAATATCTGCTGCGGTATAACGGTTAAGTGTTTCGATATTTACTGTTGCTCCAGACATTGATGTGCCATCGTGAAAATCTATGACCTCACCAATAAAGGTATAGTTACAGTTTTGACTATGAATAGCACTAAAAATGAATAAAACCACAATCCATAGATTGTGTCTCATTATGATATATATATATATATATTATGGTCGTATAATTACTAGTTTGTCGAAGTTTATTAAACTAGAGTAGGAGGCCCGCGAAGGGAAAAAGGTAAAACAAGATGATTGTAAAAGAAATAATCCCTTAAAGGACTAA